>Ga0209797_10000031_pt1 | contig 60346 bp, 54 predicted proteins | sample DOMMetBare3Fresh_2_FD_187472 | JGI IMG/M metagenome (GOLD analysis project Ga0209797, IMG submission 187472) | Wetland sediment microbial communities from St. Louis River estuary, USA, under dissolved organic matter induced mercury methylation -... | ecosystem: Environmental > Aquatic >... | reverse complement strand
CGCACATTGGCATCGGTTTGCCGACGGTGCCGAATTTGTGTTCGGTTGCCGTGTTGAACGCGACGCAGATATTCTCGGTCAGGCCGTAAGCCTGCAAGATCGGCAATCCGTGACGCGAATAAAAATCGGCGATCTCCAGCGGCAGCGGTGCGCCGCCCGAGGTCAGCAACCGAACGTTCCCACCGAAAGCGGCTTTCAACTCTTCGTTTCCAGCCGCGGGATCGGCGGCGACCTTTGCGTGGATCTTTTCAAAGAACCGCGGCAGGGAAGCGAATACCGTCGGTTTGACCTCGAACATGTATTCGTACAGCTTACTTAGATCATCAACAAAATACGCCGGCGTGCCGCTGTAAAGCCGATTGTAAATGCCTGAGATCCGTTCTGCGACATGGCATCCCGGCAAATACGAAAGCGCCACATCCGTCTCAAATATAGGGACGGACCGCCGTAGCGATTCGACGCTGTTCAGAATGTACTTATGCGACAACATCGCTCCCTTCGGCTGCCCCGTCGTGCCCGAGGTGTAGACCATGATCGCGGTGTCATCTGGTCGAGCAGCACGTCCGATGCGAGCAACTTGTGTAAGAAGTTCGTTCCGTCTTGACCGTCCAAACTCGATAACTTCGTCGAACCTCGATACCGGAATTTCATCCACCGTAAAGCTCTTGAAGATAATCCCTTTCTTTTCGCTTCGAACCAATTCCACGGAGCGGTCTTGTGGTTCGCCAATGATGAAAATCTCTTTCAGTTTCGGGTACGCTTCGTTAGTGTCACCAATTTTCTCAACCTGATCGTCATTTTCGACTAATAGAAACTCGGCCTCCGAATGGTTGATTATGTAATGAGCTTGCTCCGTCGAACTCGTCGGATAGATCCCAACCCCAACGCCGCCAGCCGCGATCACCGCAATATCGCAAATCGTCCATTCCGGCACATTGCCGGCGAGGATCGCAACACTCGAACCCTTTGTCAGACCTTTGGCGAATAACGCGCACGCGAGATCGTTAACCTTGTCCTCAAATTCGCCCCAGGTCTGAGCCGTCCAGCCGTCGCCGTCCCGTGTGTAGAACACGCTACGGTCGCGATATCTGTCGCATTGTGCACGGAAGAGGCTGTAAATATTGGGGTACTGCATCTAGAAAAATACTAATACTTCATCGCCAAACACGCCATGTTGAGGCCGCCGCCCGAAGCACAGAGAACGACGTTGTCGCCGCGTTTCAGCTTTCCGGCCGCCAATGCGTCGTGAAACACCATCGGAATACACGCCGAGCCCGTGTAACCCCATTTGTCCATTATCGTGTGCGTCTTATCGTACGGGATCTCCATATTCTCCATTACTAGTTTTATCGTCGAAAGATTAACCTGAGTCCAGAGATATAGATCGACGTCCGACCGTTTCATTTCTGCTTTAGCGAGCACGTCATCAACTATCTTCGGCCAGCCGTAAATGTTGACCTCGGGCGGATATTTTTTGGCGAAACGCAAGTGATTAAAATTGCCGCCGTCTAGAACCTCTTGAGTGATCGGCTCTTTCGTGCCGCCCGCGAAAATGCCCATAAAATCGTGATAACTTCCGTCGGCGACGAGTTTTGAAGCGAGAAAATGCTTTTCGCCCTCGAACGCTCGAAGCACCATCGCTCCGGCACCGTCGGCGAAAAGCGTGGAGGTTTTCTTGTCCTTCCAGTCGATGAATTTGCTCATCGCATAACAGCCGACGATAAGTACGTTCTTGTAACTATGGTCCGCGATAATGTATTTAAAGGCCGCGTCAAGTGTCGTAACAAATCCGGCGCACGCGCAGTTAATGTCAAAAGTCCCTGCATTTACCGCTCCGATCCGCTCCTGAACAACGACCGAGGTTGCCGGCGAAATGTATTCGGGCGTGTCCGTTGCGAGCAGGATCAGATCGAGGTCGGACGCGTGCAATCTCGAGTTTTCAAGTGCGGCGAACGCGGCATGTGTCGCTAGATCCGCCGAGCTTTCATCGTCTGCAGCAATGTGCCGCTCGGAAATGCCGACGATGTTAGTCACAAATTCGTCGATGTCCACGCCGAGGTTGTGGCTGAGCTCTGCGTTTGTCAATATTTTTTCGGGCACATAAATGCCGGTTCCGATAATTCTGGCGTCTCTCATAATTAGCCGCTAATGAAGTCTGAAACAATTCTATTAAATTCCGACGCATTCTCGATAAAAAACATATGGCTTCCGTTCTTGATCACATTCAATTCGGCATTTGGTATTTTTGCCGCCAAATTTAACGAATTCTGCATCGGGACGAGATTGTCACGGTCGCCGGTGATAACTAGGGTTTTGTTTTTGATCTCGCCGAGCCTTGCGTCGACGTCGAACGAGAAAGCGGTTTGCAATTGTGCGACATAGGTTTCGTCGGCAACTTCATTGTTCTCTCGGAGATGACATACCTGCTCGACCGTTTCTTCGTGGGCCCTATGAAATTCTTCGGTAAAAGCGGGCCGGAAGAACGTCCGGATCTGCTCGCCGAGCGGGCGTTCGGGGTCGCGTGTAAATGAACGGAGTATTTCGATGTCAGGACTGACATGACTTTTGCCGCCCGCGGTCGTGCAAGCCATGATTAGTTTGTCCACCTTGTCGGGAAATCTCAAGGCAAATTCCAAAGCGACAAAGCCCCCAAAACTGGCCCCGAGGATATTTGCCCTTTCGATCCTAAGCTCATCAAGCAAAGCCGCGACGTCATCGACGAATGTACTTAACGACGGTTCAATTTCGGTATTTAACGGAGATCGGCCGATCCCGCGAGGGTCATAGGTGACCAAACGGAGATCGTTGGCCAGGCCTGTTTGGCAAAACCAGCTCCATATCCCGGAGGCAAACCCCGGGATCAGAATGAGCGAGTCACCAGTGCCCGCCATTTCGTAATAGATCGATGCGCCGGAGGAATTCAGTGTGGACATCTAAATACGTTTCCCTTCGGTCCAGTTGCGAAAGGGCGGGGAACTTATGTTCGCCGCCCTACAACTAGTCTAGAAACTCAGCTTGAATGCCAGTTGAATAACACGCGGGCCGGTGCTTGCGCGTTCGATGCGGCCAAAGTTCGCGGCCGCGATGTTGTTGTTCGGATTGGCATAGTTCACCCAGTTGAATGCGTTGAAGAACTCCGTCCTGAACTCAGCACGTACGCCCTCGGTGATCGGAATGAGCTTGATGAACGAGATGTCCACGTTTTTCTGGCCCGGACCTGTAAGTAAGTTGCGAGGCGTGTTGCCGAACGGGGCGTTGCGATCGAAACCAGCATTCGTCGGTGCGGCGGTTCCCGACGAACAGGCGGTGGTCGGGCAAGAGTTGACGAAGGCCGCGGTGTTAAAGAACCCGTTGATCCGGTTCGTCATGCTTCCCGTGGTGTAGTAGCTCCCGCTGAACGCCGTATTGAAGTTCGCCCGCTGCACCGTCTGAGCACCGTTTTCTGAAACGATCGAGAACGGCAGTCCCGTTTGAACTACGGCGATGGCTGCGATCTGCCAGTTGTTGAGCAATCCTCGCAGAAACGAATTATCGTAACCACGCTTAGGCAGAGCATACACCCCACTCACGACAAACCGCTGGTCGCGGTTGAAGTCAGAGGGGCCGTAGTTTGTCCGCCAGTTAAGCTGATCGCCCGAGACGTTCTGCAGCTCGTTGAGGGCCGTTCCCGAGTAATAGTCATACGATTTGCCATATGTGTAAGCAGCGAGGAACTGCAGCCCGCTTGAAAAACGCTTGCTGATCGATGCCTGAAGTGAGTCGTATTTTGACTCACCAGTCGTTTGGATCTGCTGGACGCCCCCCGTCACATTCTTATTCGCCGAGATCACCGTCGTCGGAAATCGCGTCGTGAATGAGTTGGAGGTAGAGTTATAGATGGGCTGATTAAGCGTGATCATATGCATCAACGAGCGGCCGCGATTACCGACATAGCCAACATCGAGCACATAACTATTTCCGATCTCCCACTGTACTCCGCCGTTGAACTGATGGATCAGCGGGGTCTTTAGATTTGGATCTACAAAAACGCCCGCAATCGGCACGCCAACTAGCGGGTTTGCTATGCCTGAGATCGGGGACGGGATGGTTGCCGCCACAGGAAAAGCCGATGGTGGAGGTATGTTCACGAATGGGTTTGCAAACGTTTGCCCTGCACCGGGCAAACCTACTCCCAAAGCAAAGTACGGAAAGTTGAACAATTGTGTATTCGCAAATCGGGTGGACATACGGTCGTAGTAAACCCCATATCCGCCGCGTGCCACAAGTCCGTGGGACCTACTCAGTTGGTAAGCAAATCCGATGCGAGGCGCAAGATTGTTTTTATCGGTCGGCACGAGTGTCTTTGGCCCTTGTGGGACGCCGGCAAGGGTTCCGCCCGCCGCCTGGACAAAACCATTAGGCGGAGCAGCCGGTGTCGCGGTAGTACCGATGACCGCCGAGTCAGGCACAAAGTTGACGAGACGTCCATTCTCCTCAGCCGGCAAGCCGTAATAGTCGTATCGCAGGCCAAAATTTACGGTCATACGGTCTGATACTTTCCAGTCGTCCTGCACCCAAAAGTTTGTGTCTTTTATATGAAACGCGCGGTCAAACACTCCTGATCCGATCAGGCTCGTGCTGGTAAATATGCTGCCGCCCTGAAGGAATGCGGAAAAGCTGGGAAAGTTGATCTGGCCGCGCGAAAAGGCGTTGAAATAAAATTTCACGCTCGACGCACGATACTCGCCGCCAAAACGCAGACGGTGAGCGCCGGTCGTCCATGAAACAGTGTCCCCAAAGGTATGTGCACTGATCCTGGACGACTGGTCAGCAAGTGTTCCCGAACCAAAGAAGAAAGCCGAATCCGTACCGAGAACACGGATCGTCGGGGCCCCGGGATAGAGGCTCGCGAGTGGGCTCGTAATACCGAGTTGAGCCGAAGTGAATGGTTCCTCTGGAACGCTGGTTACCAAGAGCCGGTTAAATCCGTAGCGGACCTGATTTACAATGTTCGGCGAGAAAACATAAGTGTCGGTCAGTGAATACAGCTTTTGCTGGATCGTTAGGTCTCCGCCAAACCCAATTAGCTGGCGTTCACCGTTGCCAAGGCCTGCAAAATTGTAGTTTGCCTGTTTTGTCGGATTGTCAGCCAAAAATATCTTTGCCGCGAGATTGTGACGGCTGTTAAAGATAAAATCGCCATTTGCGTTGAACTGATTTTCTCGAAATGTAGAAATACCGGACTGCGGAACAGTCACCGCGGCCAGGGGCGTTGCCGTTGTCGCCAGGCCGGACGATGGGATTGCAAAGCCGCCGCCCGGAAGTCGAGCATTCAGAATATTTACCGCGACCGGATTGATCGTCCCAATTGCGAGTCCGAATGTCGCGGCGAGACCGGCCGCCGTGCGATTGTCGTCGCGAAGACCCGCTGGAACCGCCGGCGAGGTCAGGCTGTTTGTCAGCGAGACACCGTTCCGTTCGCGCGTTCCCTGATAGGAACCAAAAAAGAAAACCCGATCCCGGACTACGCGGCCGCCTAGCGTGCCGCCAAACTGGTTACGCGTCGAGACAGGTTTCGCCAGGCCGCGAGCCTTTATGAATGGCTCGTTGGCATTCAGAGCCTTATTACGGAGAAATTCATAGACGTTGCCGTGAAATTCGTTGCCGCCGCTTCGGGTTACGGCCTCAATGCTGCCGCCTGAGTTGCGGCCGTTCGACGCATCGTAAAGCGATGTTTGGACAATGAACTCCTGGAGGCTGTCAGTCGCGGGTACCGCGATGTTCGGAGTCGAATTTGTGCCGACCGAGTTGGCATCAATGCCGTTGATCTTAACGTTGTTCGAAGTCGTTCGCTGGCCGTTGACACTGATCACCGCGTCGCCGCGTCCCAGGTCGGTACTGTTTGTGACCGATGATTGTGCACCGGGCGAGAGGGCAAGCAGTTGTTGAAAATTTCTCGACGGTAGCGGGAGTTGTCGGATCGATTCGCCGGTCAGGGTTCGGCCGTTCTGCGAGGTCTCGGTCTGTATTACCGGACCGTCAACAATGACCGTTACCTCGCCGCCGGAAACCGCCAGTTGAGCGTCAAGCGTGGTCGATTGGGCGATATTGACCGCAGCGGTGGCCTTATAGGCTTGAAATCCTGTCGTTTTTATCTCAATCGAGTAAGTGCCCGCGGGCAGAAGTGAAACCGTAAATACGCCGTCGCCATTGGTCGTGGTTTCGCGGCTGAAATTCGTAGCGGCGTTAGTTACCGTAACTGCAGCCCCTGAGACGACCGCTCCGTTTGCGTCGGTCACCGTACCACTGATTTGGCCGGTTCCGCCCTGGCCCAACATTGTTCCTGCCACGAGCAGCAGGCTGCATACTATCGTAAAAACTCTCATTTGAAACATTTTGCCTCCGATTAAAATAAAAATGAACGTCCGTTTTTGATTTTTGCAATTTAGAACGGCAAAATCGCGTCGGTCAGCTTATCCGCTGAATGTCGTATTTGCCGTCTTTTTAAATCTCGCCAAACTGTCTTCGCTTAACGTCCCGTACGCGAAGATCTTCGTCAAACAATTCAAGGCCTGCTCGTCATCCAGGCCAAGATGGCGATTTCCGCCAAAAAGCTTTTCTACTAAAAAATAATTAAAGAACTGCATATATGCCGCGGTGAACGCCATAGCAGCGTCAACACCCGTCCTCAGGTCGCCGCGAGCCTCGGCTTCAGCGAATTTCTGACCAAACATCTTCCGAAACCGATCGGTGATGCCATCAAACATCTTCCGAAAATGACGGTTTTGAAATTCCAAAACGTCAATATACATCAACAGCCAGAAGTCGGAGTGTTCATTGACCAATTTGCCGACACTTACGCCTAACTGTCGCAGGCTTGCAGGCTCCATCGGTTCGTCTATCTCAGCGAAGATCGTTTTTAGATGCTCATCGATCACCGTCAGATACCGGTCAATTATAGATTCAAGTATCGACTCCTTCGTCGGGTAATAGTTGTACAAATTACCTAACGACACCCCGGCACGTCTGGTTATGTCACGCATCGTCGTGGCGTGAAACCCCTGTTTAATAAAAAGCTCACGCGCCGCATCTTCGATAGTGTCCTTTTTTCCACGGATCGCGGCTTCGCTGAGTTTTGGCATAAATAAAAACGGACGCTCGTATTTTTTATGACAATACTAGCCGCTTGTCAACAGCAAATTGAAGAAAATTATTCGGGCGCTGTGCGATCGGAATGAGAAAGCTCGCTGTATACGGCATTTATCGCACCGCCGACCATTAAAGCGGACGCAGTCAGATACAACCACAACATCATTATTATCACAGCACCGAGCGATCCGTAAGCTTTGTTATAGGTGTTGAAATAGCCCAAATAAACTCTAAACACCGTCGTCAAAACTATCCACAGGAAGATTGCCACGATCGAGCCGGGCGTGATCCATATCCACTGAAACTCACGGAAATCGGGTAACAGGTTGTATATAACTTCGCAGGCAAAAAGCATCGCGATCAATATTGATATCCACTGAATTGCGGTGAGGACCAACGGCGATGTTACCTCAAGTCCGACACTCGCCAAGCCTATTTGAACCAACTGCCAGCCGTAGAATACGATCGCCAAAACGAGTGCGGCTAAGATGGTTACCACGAACGTCAGAGCTAGCGATTGCAGCTTTGTGCTCCACCACGAACGCGTTTCCCTTAGTCTATACACTGAATTTAATGCGTTTCTTATCGCGTCCACGCCGGCGGATGCAGACCAAAGTGTGACGATTAAACCCAGAGTCAACTTCCCGCCAGTACTGTTTGCAACGATTTCCTCGATGGTTTTCCGGACCAGGTCAAAGACCGAGGACGGCATGATCTGCCGCAGATAGGCAAACAACTCGTTTCTAAGCCCGTCGGAGGATTCGAGAAGTAGGCCGAGCAAGCTGACCAGAAAATAAAGCAGCGGGAATATAGCAAACGAAAAATAAAACGCAACCTGAGCCGCGTGGCTTAAGATATCAGCGTCAAACGACCGCTCGTAGAGCCGAACAAAGAACTTTTTCCAGTCGAATGCGGTAAACGCTTTCATTATTTATCGAAGGGGCGCGATCATATCAGCTTTTTGTCCCTGATGACCCAATGTAAATTCGTCGAACCCGGGGGGAAATACCGCAAGTGATCTCATACGAGATGGTACCGATCGCGTTTGCGAGTTCGGCGGCGGAAATCGTATTTCCATCTTCACCACCGATCAGGAACACTTCCTCGTCCCCGGTCAGGCCCGGAACGTCCGTTACGTCTAGCAGCGTCCAATCCATCGAGATCCGCCCAACCACGGGCACTAACTGGCCATTTACAACGGCTCTGCCTTTATTGGAAAGCCCCCGCGGATAGCCATCTGCGTAACCGATCGGCACGAGAGCGATCTTTGAGTCGCGTTTTGTGACGAATGTACGCCCGTAGCCCAGGCTTTCGCCGGCCGCGATCTGTTTTATGTTAGCGATACGCGAACGCAATGACAGTACCGGCTTAAGATCGGGCCTTTCCGTTTCCGGCGACAAAATATCGTCCAAAAGCCCGTACAAGGCTCCGCCGAGCCGCACCATATTGCCGAGCGAGGTTGGATGTACGATCGCACCGGGAGAATTAGCAAGATCGATCCATTCAGGGTTGTGTCCGGCGACGCGGAACACATTGCGGGCGTCCTCAAAACGGGCGATCTGTAGATTTGTAAAATCGTTTTCCGCCGGATCCTCCGCCGCCGCAAAATGCGTCAATAGGCCGGTAACCTTCAGGTTACTCAGGGGTTTGAGTTCTTGAGCAAAAGCGGCAGCCTCGCTATGACTGACCCCAACACGTCCCATTCCGGTATCTATCTTGATATGAACATCGATCGTCAAGTCCCTTTCGGAGGCAAATTCGGCAAGTCGAGTTGCCGCCTTGAGAGAATACAAAACGGGCGTAAGACGATATTCGACCAGTAATACTTCCTGCCCGGGCCAAAACGACCCTAGACAGAGAATAGGAGCCTTAATCCCTGCCTCGCGAAGCTCAACGCCTTCTTCCGGAATCGCAACACCAAACCAATCTACACCCTCCGTCTCAAGCCGCAGAGCGCAGGCTAAAGCTCCGTGACCATAAGCGTCGGCCTTGACGACGGCCAGATATTTGACGTCGGATCCGATAAATTCTTTTGCCGAGTGAAAATTAAAGGCGAGGGTGTCGAGATCGATGAAGGCTTGAGTCGGACGCGTTTCGGTTTGTAAGGTCATCGTGATTAATCAAATACACGAGCTATGAGCTGTAAAATACTGATAATACATATGTTAGCGACTACTTCGGGCAGACAGTTAATACGACTCGTTTCGTATCAAAGCGGGATATTTCCGTGCTTTTTCGGCGGGTTCGAATCGCGTTTATTTTGCAGAAGCGAAAGGGCACGGATCAGCTTCGGACGAGTGTATTTTGGCTCAATGACCTCGTCAATATATCCGTGCTCTGCGGCGACATACGGATTGGCAAACTTGTTTTCAAACTCCGCGATCTTATCGTGACGATAGGCTTCGTCGTTTTTCGCGATCTCGCGTTTAAACAATACGCCGACAGCTCCCTCGGCGCCCATAACGGCTATCTCAGCAGTCGGATAAGCAAAGTTAATATCCGTTCGGATATGTTTTGATGCCATGACGCAATACGCACCGCCATACGCCTTTCGTGTGATAACGGTGATCTTTGGCACCGTCGCTTCGGCAAACGCGTAAAGAAGCTTGGCCCCGTGCCGAATAATGCCCTGATGCTCCTGATTTATGCCGGGCAGAAAACCGGGAACGTCCTCAAATGTGATCAGCGGAATGTTAAAGCAATCGCAAAAACGCACAAAGCGGGCGGCTTTAACGGACGCATCGATATCCAAAACTCCTGCAAGATAGGCCGGCTGATTAGCCACAATTCCGACCGAGTATCCGCCCAGACGCGCGAAACCCACAACGATGTTCGGCGCGAAATGTTCGTGAACCTCAAAAAAATATCCTTCATCGACGACATTGTGCACGATATCGCGGATATCATAGGGCTGGGTCGGAGCCTCCGGCACCATTGAATTCAGCTTTTCGTCGGTGCGGTCGACCGGATCGTTCGTCGTTACAAAAGGCGGAGCTTCCAGGTTGTTTGATGGGATGAAAGACAACAGCTCCCGGGTCAGGCGCAACGCGTGTTCATCAGAATCCGCAGCAAAATGAGCGACGCCGGATTTGACGTTATGTGTCATCGCACCACCGAGTTCATCTTTGGTAACGTCCTCGTGCGTCACAGTTTTGATCACATCCGGCCCGGTGATAAACATATACGACGTGTCTTTTACCATCAGGTTAAAGTCCGTGATAGCCGGCGAATAGACCGCGCCGCCGGCGCACGGGCCGAGAATGCAGCTGATCTGTGGGATAACGCCGCTCGACAACACATTGCGAAGAAAGATGTCTGCGTAGCCGGCTAACGAAACGACGCCCTCCTGAATACGGGCGCCGCCTGAATCGTTAAGCCCGATTACCGGAGCGCCGGTTTTGAGGGCCATGTCCATTACCTTGCATATCTTTTGGGCGTGAGTTTCCGACAGGGAACCGCCAAAAACAGTAAAATCCTGTGCAAAAACAAAAACCTCACGACCATCGACGAGGCCGTGGCCCGTGATCACGCCGTCGCCAGGGAATTGCTGCTCGTCCATCCCAAAATCGGTCGAGCGATGAACAACAAATTTATCAAACTCCTCGAAACTATCATCGTCCAGAAAGAATTCGACCCGCTCGCGAGCCGTCATCTTGCCAGCGGCCTTTTGTTTATCGAGCCGGGCTTTTCCACCGCCTTCCTCGGCAATGTGGGATCTTTCCTTCAAAAGTTCGATCTTGCTTTTGGTTTTCGATTCGGGCTTCATAACGCATAAGTTTAGCGATTTTGCGGCCTTTTTCAAAACTCCCTCATAAATGATTAAATTGGAACAAGTGATGAACGAGATCGAAAAAATATCGAGCCGCGATAACCAGCGTCTGGTCAATGCACGCAAAGTCAGGGATGGAAAGGTTGCGGATCAGATCTTCATTGAAGGGCGACGACTGGTCGCGGAGGCTTTGCGTTCAGATATCGCCGTTGATACGTGTTTTGTCGCCAAGGGTTTTAGCGACAGGGAACTGCTTGCCGCGGCGGCGCAAAAGGCGGCCGCAATGGCCGAGGTTCGTGAAAGCCTATTCGATTCGATTGCGGATACCAGTAACCCGCAGGGCATTATCCTAATCGCGAAAAGACCGGAAACCTCCTTCAAACTCATCGAAGCAAATTTGAGTGTCGCCGCGTTGCCAATCGTCGTCTTTCTTTCTCAGATCAATAACCCGTCGAATTTGGGAGCGATATTCCGTACGGCGGAAGCGGCAGGCGTAGCGGGTGTCGTTGTTTCAGGTAATTCGGCGGATGTATTTTCGCCAAAGGCTTTGAGGGCGGCAATGGGTTCGAGCTTTCGTCTGCCGGTTTGGCAAAGTGTTGGTTTAAAAGAAATATTGACCTGGGCCGCAGAAAAGCATTTAACCACCACCGCAGCCGACCGCTCGGCCCCGACGACGTATACGGAAATTAACTGGACGAAACCGAGGCTTTTAATATTTGGCTCAGAGGCTCACGGACTGAGTTCGTCCGAACTTGCGATGATCGATGAGCAGGTCAGTATACCGATGGCAAACCAAACCGAGAGCCTTAATCTTGCGGTAGCCGCCGGCGTAATCCTCTTCGAAGCGAGACGACAAAATTCCGTCGCTTAACGATTCGAATTTGCCGCGTTCGAATTCGTCGACCTGACAGCCTCAAACTCCTTCTTCAAATTAGTTTGAATCGTAGTGTCGTTCGTCACGGCGATCGCGATTGCGATATCGTCAGCAAGAACTCGCGCATTTGTCGGGTCGGCATCCGTTAGCCGACTCCGCGCCTCTGAAAACGACGTCCTCGCCTTTGGATAGTCGCCCGTAAGCATATAGGCCCTTCCCAGCAGGTAATGATCCTCACTATCCTGCGGATCACCGCCAAATTTCGCGATGTAGCCGGCTGGATCCTTGTCCACGTTTCGACGATTTTCTTCGAAAGCACTTAGCGGAATATTCGCCGTCTTCATTTCAGATATTGGCGGATTACTCGTGTTGGAACTTGGCGGTGCCAAGAAAAAGTGGTAAAAACCGAGACCAACAAGGCCGCCGATCAGGAGCATTCCTATGGCGAAGCCTACCTTGCCCAACACACTGGGTTTTTCGTCGAGGTAAACAGCCGATTTCGAATCGCCAAACATCCCAAATGTATCGGCTTGTGCTGGTGGAGCGGCACCAAAATCCATAACTGCGGGTAATGCAGCTTCGGGTTCAGGAGTTTTCACCTTTTCGTCGTCAAACAGTGAGATCAACTCCTCTTCCGGCTCCGCGTCGTCCGCGGTTGTCGGGGTCAAAGGCGGCATTTCCTCGCCACTGACTCCGAGCTCAAGCAGCTCATCAGCGTCATCGTTAACCGCAACGCTCTCAAACGGGGAACGGGCAGACGCGAGAGTTGTTTCCTCGACCTCGGCAAATGGCTTAGCATCGGAGCCAAACGTTCCCGCCCTGTTTCGGGTTGCGGCCGAATCCGACGATACCCTTACAACCACCGCAGTGAGATTATCCTCTGCGCCGCGCTCGTAACACAGGCTTCTTAGATAATCGCAAACCTCGGCCGGAGCTCCGCCAAATGTAAGTACTCCTTTGATCTCATCGTCGCTAACGTGCCGTGTAATACCATCTGAGCAAATCAAAAAGGCCGTCCCGGGCTCAATCATAATGGTCTTGATATCAACCAAAACCGACGGCTCAGCACCCAACGCCCGACTAATGATATTGCGGCTCGGATGATTTTCGGCCTGCTCCTCAGTCATTCGGCCGGCCCGCACCTCCTCGGCAACCATCGAATGGTCGTCGGTTTCAGGAAATAGCTTTCCGTCACGGTCGACGCGGTAGAGGCGCGAATCACCGACATGGCCGATCGTGGCGATGTTGCCGGCGAGGTGCAGAGCGACAACCGTGGTTGCCATGTTCGATAGCTGAGGCAGTTCGTGGGCCATCTGATATATCGCCGCGTTCGCCCTCTGGATCGCTTCGCCCATTACGTCGTCGGCATCAACGCCATCTTTTCGATTGGTGAACGCTTCGCCTAAAATCTCCATTGCCATTTGCGAAGCCACCTCGCCGGCCTGTGCTCCGCCGACTCCATCCGCAACCGCGAAAAGTCCGCACTGCTCCATTTCGAGATACGAGTCTTCGTTTTGTGGCCGTTTTTCGCTCAAGCCTCGATCGCTAATTGCTCCTGATGAAATACGAAAGCTGTTATCCATTTACTTTTCTCCAAGTTAAGGTCGCAACCTATAAAATATTTGAAGTGAACAAGTTATACATATATTGCTAAGATGTTGCCTGAAGTTGGTCTTTTTGCCGGTCTACACTATTCCGATGTGAAAAAGCCATCAACATTCCAAGCATTATGAAGCTCGTTATCAAACTGAAACCACCGTGGCTGACAAAAGGTAACGTTATGCCGGTCATAGGCAGAGCACGCGTGATACCGCCTATGTTGACAAGCGCCTGAAACCCAATAAACGCCGCCAATCCGGCCGCGCATAACTTACTAAACATATCACGCGAATCACGAGCAGTTCTAACCCCGGCGGCAACAAATACAATCACGGCAAAGGTTACCAACAAACCGCCAAAAAGTCCAAGTTCTTCGGCCAACGCGGCAAAGATATAATCAGAGTCGGCAACGGGTATTAGCTCCGGGTATCCGAGTCCGAGACCTCGACCCGTCGTACCGCCTGATGCTAAACCAAATGTGGCTTGTGCCGGCTGGAATGCTAACACGTCGAACCACGCGTCGACATTGATCGTTTTTTGAAGATCGGGGTCGTCGGCCAGCATCTGCGGCAGATTTGGGTCTTTTTCGACGACTTTTTTATAGTAATCGTTATAGTCATCCTTCCACCACGATGTCTCGGGTGTCGGCGGGTTAAAGCCGTCGAGCCATAGATGAAAGCGCTGTTGAATCCTGTCCGGCAAGATCGATTTAACAGGCGACGCGAGCGTAGGCAGAAGCGGTATCTTCTCCTGGGTGCTCACCGGCAGGGCTCCAACAACCAAAACCGAGACGGCTAGCAAAACGCTGCCAACCAGAACGAACCGCTGTGAAAACCGCCGAACCGCTACGAGATAGAGTGTCGCGTAGACGGCGCTAAAGACCATCATTTGACCGAAGTCTTTTAGGACAAAGAACGGTAAAAAGGGAAGGATAGCCATGAAGATAAGAGGTAACGCGTCTTTTGCACGTGGAACGCCCCAATAAGTGCGTGCCAGATTCTTGTAAAGGACCGCCAGGATCGCCGCAAAACCTATAAGGAATGGTATTTTTGCCAGTTCCCATGGCGTAAGATTGCTGCCGAACTTTCCCCCATTTGACCAGATTGCCGCAATAAACAACGGACCCAATGTAACTAAAACGATCAGAAAACCATTGCGCTGCAAGAGCTCAAGAATGTCATTGCGGCGAAGCAGCATAAATGCAGCGATCAACCCAATAATTCCAAGTATGGGGTTGATCGTTTTGCCGGACAGTAAAACATCAGAAAGGTCTTCGGTCGATGGTCGGGGCGTTTCTGAAGAAAGATCGACCGGCGACGGCGGTGTCGCTGGCAAGCCCATTATCCTCTTTTTATCGGCGGAATAATTCTCCTGAATATAATGCAGTTGGAGAACTTTGATCTTTTGCTGTCTTGCCTCTGCTTTGTCCCGTCGCGAAGTATATTCCGGATCGCTGAAAAGCCTATACTGAACGGTTAAGCCGATCGAGAAAAGCAAAATTGCGGTGGTATAGATGGTCCAATTTCCCTCAAACTTAATAAATAGCTTTAATATAATAGGGATAAATGCAAGCAGCGAAAGGAGTACAAGGTTTCTAGCGGCAGTCACACCGGACGTCTCATATCCGCGGATCAGACCAGCGTAATAAATAGAATAGTGAGCTATACTCGTTATAAAAACGATCAGGATCAGAATGAAGAAATGTGATGATGTCCTGTTTTTCACTTATCAACCGTGACCTATCTGCCCTTTTTCGCCGGAGGCTTTTGCGCCGGAGCTTGCGGCTTGTATTGAGTACCTAAAAGACCAAGATCGCGGGCTTTGAGTATTACATTAGCCGCGATCGGTGCGGCAGTTCTGGCGCCGTAACCTCCGCCCTCCACGACGACGGCAATAGCAACCTGCGGCCGTTCAAGCGGAGCGATCGTTATAAACCAGCTATCGGTCCGGTCGTACATTTGGGGCACTTTGTACTCCTCCCATTCCCCATTGGCGTTCTTACGGCGTTTGGTAATGGTCTTTAGCTTTCCATTCGCGTCGTATTCCGGAGCGAGTTTTTCCGCCGTCCCCGTCTTTCCGCCAGTTCTAATACCTGTGCCGGCAAGTTTAGCTGAGATGACAGTCCCGGTCCCGCCTGGTTCTTCGGTAACGGTTGACATGATCGCCCGAATCGCAGCGGCCTGGGGTGCCGACAAAACCTGAGCGAAAGCCTGCGGCGGTTGGTCCGCCTCGATCCTCGGCTTCATTAATTTACCTTCCATATTTCCGGCCGTTGCGGCAATCAATGCCATCTGAAACGGCGTGATCTGACCAGCATAACCCTGCCCCATCCCTTCGAGCCCGAGGTCGTAAAGCGAAATTTCTTTACCGGTCACAATTGCAGATTGCTGCGGAGCGATCGAATTTGCGACACGCAGCGTGGTCGTGTTCCAAATATTAGGGAAGAAACGTTGTAGAAGAGCATCTTCGGGAGCATCAACTGCTGCAATTCCCAATAGGTTAGCGGTTTCACGGAGGCGTTCACGCCCGAGTTCGATCGCCAGCTGCGCAAAATATTGATTGCTCGATACTTTGTACGCGAACGTAATGTCCTTTTCCTGACATCCGCCATCGCACGCACCAGAAACCGTACCATCCGGCTGCAGCTTCTGCGTTGCATCAACGATTGGACGTGATCCTCGTGACGGCCTGAAACCATCCGCATAACTGGCAAACACGGCGTTTTGTTTTCCGGCTCGAAATGCCGAGATCATCGTAAACGTCTTAAAGGTCGAGCCGGGAGCGTAAAATTCGCGGGTTGCCCGATTGAGCAACGGCTTGTCCCGTTTATTTGCCTCGAGTTTTAGATAATTTTCGAGCGATTGAGCCTGGTCTAAACTAAACGATGGATTCGAATACATTGCCAAAAGGTCACCGTTTTGAGGATTTAGCACGACGATCGCCCCGGTCTTGCCTTCGAGTTGATTCTCCAGATACGCTTGCAGATCACGGTCAATCGTTACGCGAACGTCGCTCTGCTCATCCTGCGGCTTTTTGATCCTTGTAAAGACATCCCACGCCTCGGGCATCGGATCCGTTTGTTTTTTATATAAGGTCCGCTCGAGCCCAGGGGTGCCTCGCTCCGTACCCAGCAAATGTGCCATTGCCTTTTCAAGCGCAAAGCCGCGGACTATATCGCCACTTTGATCAAGTTTGTAATACGCGAGGGAACTGGCAAGATTACCCGATCGGTCTAACATCCACCCGCGCAGGCTTGCGGCGGTCGTGCGGCGATTTCGAAGGTCCTTATAGCTCACGGCCTGAAACTGCTCGTTATTTTCATCGGCGAAATACGTCCAGTAGACCTGAAAGCCATAGATTGACAGAGCGATGACCACGAAAAATACTAGCCAAATACGCAGACTTCGATTTGCGACTGTTTGGGTCAGCCTGCTGGAAACGGCTGCCGGCAGATCTTGCTCGAAAACGAACTTTGTACGCCGAAAATTATCAAAAAAAGTAATAATGAGAAAGCCGATGAGAACCCCCACGCCGATTAAATAAAGGATGGTCAATCCGGCGGGCGTACGTTCGAGAACCTGACCGCCGAATAGGTTTTCGGGCTTCCATTTCTCCCAGTCGATAAGTATTAGAACTAAAAAACTCATCGGGTTTTATCGGATCCGGAGTTGTCGTCATCGTCGTCGTCGGCGATTTTATCCGTTTTAGAACTCCCGCCTATTTCGCTTGTCGCTTCTGGTTGTTCAATCTCGAACGTATCGTCCGGCATTCGATGAGAATTGGGTTCCTTCGTCGGGGTCTCCGCTGCGACGCGACTTTTGAATTCAAGGCCATCGATCGACGTACTATCCGCCTGAGACTCATTATCGGGCATTGAATCAGGATCAGCAGCGGGCGGCTGCGGAATATGTTCAAATACCGCATCGACGATTCCAAACTTAACCCTGTCACCCTCGACAAGACGCGTTGCCTTACCGTACGCAATACGCTGATCATTTACGAAAGTTCCGTTGGTCGAGCCGGTGTCCGCGACGGACAGCTGGCCCGCGGCATCAGCTATAAGTGAGGCGTGTATTTTCGACACGCTCGCATCATCAATAACGAGGTCATTGCCACCCGTCCGTCCGATCGAGAGACTGCGTCCAGCAGGGAACTCAAGGCGTTTTTCATTTTTTACACCCTTAAGCTCGAATCTTGCAACAAAAGTATTACCGGTCGCGACCGGATTAGGCGAAACTTCCGAAATCGCTGCTTTCACATTTATTGCGGGGATGGTGACATTCAGCTCGGCTTCATGCTCCTCATCTGCAAATTTCTCAAAACTAGCAAAGAGTTTGACGCCCTCCGTAAAATAGTCGGGAGTTACCTCTATATGTAGCGGAGCGTACGTGTAGTAAAGAGAATCGTTTATATGATCGGCCGCTGCGGTGAGCAGCTCCTGTTCGAGCCGGGCAAGGCCATCGTCGCCATCGGTCGAAAACTTATCCCACTGCATTTTCAGCTTAATATTGTGTGGAACAACTTTACCCTTGTCGGGAATTTCCTTTGCCTCGGAGTCGAGAAGCTTTTTTAGACGTTCGATCAGTTCGCTTGTTGCGAGACTGCTTGACGGTATCCATTTCCGGCCAGTAAGTCGGTCAAGAGTGTCGCCGATCTTTGTGAGAGCGCCACGCATCAGCCAATCCGCCGAAAAGCCTTTTTTCGAAAGTGGCGTTATGTCAGTCATTTAGCGGTCGGCCAATTAGAAAATCTATTTAAAAAAGCTACTGTAATTCTAGCCGAAATCGAAAGCAAAGAAAAGTATTTCAAATTATTGCTTTTCTTTTGTTGAACAGTGTAAAATATATTTGGAAAGTGTTGTGCATTTCCTCTTTCCTATACCAGTGTCTCCTTATGTGGAGCAGATGTATTAGGAAAGAGGCGTAGCAGACACAAGGTAAAACTATGAAAAACAGACAATATCCTGAAGCAAAGGCCGGGTCGGGATTTTCGATCATAGAGCTCTTGGTGGTCCTTGGTGTCATTGGGATCTTATCGGCGATCTCAATTCCTTATATTTACAGCTACAAAAAGCTTTATAAATCGGAAGATCAGACGATAAGGGTGATCGACATTATGCGTGAGGCGTCGCAGCTTGCACTTAATAAGCGGCGAACGATGCGCGTTGAGATCGACCTAACAGCAAATGCCATCTTGATCATTGATGAGGCGGGAGCGGCGCCCGATTTTCAGATTAAGAAGGTCCCCCTTGAAATGACCAAGGAACTTCGGATCGACGTTATACCGGCAACTGTCGCCAGACCAAATCCGCCAAATTACAACGACATAACCTTTGCGGCAGACGCGATAGGCCATCTTGAGGGAGCGACCGCGGTTATAGGAAATTCGGTATGGGCGGCGCGGTTTCGCAGCGACGGTTCGGTTGTTAACGCGGCAAACGTTCCTATTAGCGCGACGATATACTGTTGGCCGCCAGTAACGCCCGGAAGCACAACTGCCAGAAATAAGAACGAGATACGCGCAATTACCTTGTTTGGGGGCAGCGGCGCTATTCGATACTGGAAATATAACGGCACGACATTTGTTGCGAATCAATAACGTAGGGGAAAAATTATGAACGGGAAGAACGAAAACGGTTTCTCTTATATTGATGTGATGATAGCGCTTGTGATCCTGATGGTTGGGATCCTCGCACTGTTGTCGGGGCTTTCCGGATCGGTACTCCAGTCGCGCGGTCACGCACGCCAGCTTGTGGCAAAACAGATCGCCACATCAACGATGGAATCCATTATGTCGGTAAAAGAGACTGACCCGGCTCGTATGGGATGGATCGCGGTAGGCAACGTCGGGACAAATCCTGATGCAGGCGGCGTCAATCGGGGTATCTTTTTAACAGGTTTCCAGCCTGTTTTACCTGATGCGGGAGCAGACGAGGTGATCGGGACCGCTGACGACACCGGAACCGCTGTCGAAGGGTTTCAACGTCGGATCGCGATAACGGATATTTGCGATCCGGACCGGCCGTCATCGATATGTACGCCGCCCGGGACAGCTGCTATTCGAATGAGATCAATTGTAATTACGATCACTTATTTCGTTGGAACCATTCAACGGCAAGAAGTATTGACGACTGTTTTGACAGATTATGAGGCCTAGAGGTTGAGGTTGATTCATGCACAATATCAGAATTTCCAAAATTGCAGACAAATTCGAAAACGCTAATCAGCAGCGAGGTTTTTCAATAGTAGAGCTATTGGTTTCAATGGTCATCTTTATGGTGGTAACCGGATCGATCTGGGGCGTGTTGCGCGTTGCCCGACAGAGCCGTTCGGTTGTTAGCGAGCAGGTTGCGTTAGCCAAAAATCTTCGCGTCGGCATCAATCTGATCGGCCGCGATACCTACAATGCCGGGTTTGGTTATCCATTGCTTAATACTGTTGTGCTGCCTGACAACAGAGTATCGAGTCTGCTGGGAATTCCAAACGACCCGGATACCGTACGAGATACAATTCCTCCGATCATTGCCGGAAACAACATTACTCTTAACACCTTTAACACCACGGCCGGCGTCAGGACCGATCAGGTTACGTTTCTTTTTAAAGATTCAACATTCAACCTGGTTGCCGGGGTCTCACAGCCTTTGAATATTAACGCCGCAACTACTACGGGCGGGGGAATCGACGAGATCGTACCGCTCTCCGGGTCCAACGCAGCTTGTCGCGTTAATGACATTTACTTGATATCAGGAAACACGGGTTCCACTTTGGGCCTCGCAACCGCTCTAAACGGAGCCAACGCGGTTCAGTTCTCAAACGGTGACATACTCGGTTTTAACCAAACAGGGACCAGCGGTCCGCTCAGGGCGATCACGATCCCGGCAAGTATGCAGCGCGTTTTGATGACAACCTATTTTGTTACGCCTGACGGGACCCTGACACGACGTGAGTTCGCAAATGCCCCGGTAGCTGTTCCCGCCGTTGCGTTTGTCGACGAGCCACTTGTCTACGGCGTCGAGAACTTTCAGATCCAATACGTTATGGATGATGGAACGCTTAGCGATAACCCGGCCGCTGGCCCCGACGGTGTTGCAGGCACTGCTGACGATACGCAAGCCAATCTGGCGGCTGTCCGGCAGATTCGTTACACGATAAATGTCAGATCGAACGAATTGGATTCGACCGGAGTACCGTACCGCGAGACGATGACGTCGACTTTTAGTACGCGGAATCTGGGTTACGATGCAAATTGATAGAAACATAGGGCAAAGTAAAATGAAGACACGAATAAATAACCACAACGACATTTCCAACACGACCATTTACACCAGTGAACGAGGATCAGCGATCGTAATATCTTTATTCGTCCTCGCCCTCATAACTGTCTTTGTTGTATTCGCGCTTACTCGGTCGTCGGCCGAGGCAGCTGCGACGGGGAATGAAACGGCGGAAGGAAAGACTTTCTACGCGGCGCAGGGGAGTCTGGAAATGATGACTCGAAACTTCAATAAGAAATTTGAGGTTAGCCTAAGACCAACCACGGCAGATTTTAATGACGTTAGAAATGCAACGGTTCCTGGTCTTTCAATCGCGGCTGGCGGCGATTATACGTTTACTCAAGAGGTTGATCAAACAACGAATAACCAACCGGTTGTTCTTTCAGGCGGACCATTCAGCGGCCTTTACGCTAAGCGAGATAACTGGCGCCTTCGGACCACTGCCACAAATAGGTCTGGAACGCAGGTCCAGCTTACTCGCAATATTTTGAACAATCTGGTGCCCATCTTCCAGTTCGGCATTTTCTACGACGATAGTCTCGAATTTCACCCCGGACCACGATTTGACTTCGGCGGCCGCGTGCATTCGAACGGCTCACTTTTTCTACAGGCAGGTACCGGCGTCTATTTCTCGTCAAAAGTCTCGACGGCAAATTTCATTTACACGGATACTTCGAAAAATGGCAGTATCTGGAGTACCTGGGACGATAATGTATTTATCAAGAATGCATCCGGCGCTTATGTTCAGCTTCAATACAATATGGGGAGCGTTCAGTCGGCTGTAAACGGGGCTCCTGTTACGTCCAATCCACCTCCTTCCGTGCCAAACCCGGTGGCCTACAACCGGGCGTCTTGGCCGGCTAACAGGGCTTTGTTTGACGGTAACCTCATTGCAAACTCAAAGCCGCTCCAGTTGCCGCTCAAGCTTAACAGCGATAATACAAGCCAAAATCTCGGCCTTATCGAGGTTATCAAGCGCGGAAAAAAGGTCGGTGACATGTGGAATGACGGAACGGGCACGGTTGCAGCCCCAAATATCATTCCGGTTACGGCTGCAAAATCTGACGACGCGATAACCGCCGCGGAGCGATATTACAACAAGACCGGTATTCGCGTGTCGCTGGCTGACTCAAAGGCAAAATTGCCGGGCTGTGCCACGGCGACTGCGGGAACTCGCTGCGGGATCCGTCTCGACGGTGACGCTGGTGGGCAAACGATCGGCGCGGTTGCCGGAGCTAGGGGCTATCAGCCAAAGCCGATGGTTGACGGATACCAGGCAACCGAGATCAATGGTGAGCGATTTTGGCTCAATATCCCGAATCGCGAGGCGTGGATCAAGGTTGAAACCGTAATATACAACGCAGTTACAGAGGTTTACGACACAGTTGATATTACCGAGGAAATTCTTAGTCTGGGCGTAACGGAAGAGGCGCCAAGGATCACGACCGGAAATACTTTTAGCATTACTACACCCGGCTACGGCACGGGCGTAAGAAACGACAGCCGTTCGGTGATCAAACTTCAGCGGTTCATGTTTGGCGGCTCGGCGGTTCCCACGACTGCTAATATTATGCAGAGCGCAACATTCGGCGGTGTAATCCAGAACTACGTAGTTTCTGCGACGAGACCGGCCGCTCCAGCCGGAAGCACATGCGCGTCAGGCGGAACCACGCCCGCAAATAATGGGACATTTCCGAACGGGATCGCGGGTGACAACCCGGCTCATTGGAAAACCGCAACGAGCAGCTTGTTCCCCGGGATACTCGGATGCGTCGTTCCATTTCCAATTAATATGTTCGACACTCGAGAGGGCCTATACAACGACACCTCGACTGTGTTTGATCCGTTGGCTACCTACGGCACAAATGTTCCTTTGGCCGGTGTAATGAGCATGGTAGACATCGATGTTGCAAACCTAAAGAAGTTTCTTGATGGCAATTTCGACGCAAATATGCCGGCAATTCCCGGCACTCCATTTTACGTTGCCAATAACCGTGCTCTTCAGTCCACCGACATTCCGCAACAGGACAATGGTGTTCCGAAGAAGGGCGGGTGGGTGTTTTACGTGTCGGATCGCCGCGGAGACTTCGATTTTGATGGCGAATACGACATGGAGGACGTTTACGGCAATAATGACGGGATCCTCCAGATTGGTGAGGACCTCAACGGTAACGCGACACTTCAAGGTGATTACACGAACGAAGCTCCAAGATACACGGGTGCGGGTAGCAACGTAGCGCCGGATATTGCTGCGGTCCTTGAACATAAACACTATCGTCGGGGTGTCCGGTTGATAAACGCCCAGACGATTCCCGGAATTTACGACATTGCGACGCCAACGAACACCAGGGGCTTTACGGTGGCGTCGGAAAATGGCATATACGTCAAGGGTAACTATAATGCTACGGGAATCACTTCGGTCGGAACCCCAACGCCGTCTACCAATTACCTACCGCTTAGTACAAGTTCCGCGGACGTCCCGGCATCGATTGCGGGTGATGCGATAACAATTCTTTCGAATTCATGGCAGGATTCGTGGAGTTTCTCCGCTCCGTTCAATCTCGGATCCCGGGTTGCAAGCGAGACTCACACCCGCTTCGCAATGCTTTCGGGCGATACGATAACGAGTCTGAGCGGCACGCCAAACCAGGGAGGCGGCGATCTGAGGATGAACGGAGGCGTTCATAATTTCAAGCGTTTTCTCGAGAACTGGGGCGGTACTCGTCTGAATTACAGCGGTTCGCTGATCAATCTCTTCAACTCGCATAACAACAATGCGCCATTCAAATGCTGCAATAACGTCTATTCGCCACCCACCCGAAATTGGGTGTTCGATGCGTCGTTTTTGGATGTAAACCGTTTGCCGCCCGGAACGCCGTATTTCCAATACGCGCAGACCACCGGATTCCAGCGGACAAATAACTAAATAACCTGGCATTTGATCCGGGACAAGCCGCCTGAATGAGTCGTTTACGCGACCTGTTCAGGCGGTTGTTTTTTGTATTCATTTCGAACATTGACTTTGTGTTATCGTATTGAAGTCTAAGGATGATTGTGTTGATTAAGCTATCCTTAATTTGATGAGAGAGCTTTCGCTAAACAATTGCCGGCTTGATAAGAGATATGACATTCGGGAGCAGCTTGGACGCGGCAGTTATTCCGAGATTTACCTAGCGCACGACATCCTCGCATCACCGCAATCCCCTCACCGTGAGGTTGTGATCAAAGCCCTTAATGTTTTTCTACAGGACGATCTCGATCCAGAACTAGAACGGACGCTAGTCGAAAATTTTCAAAACGAAGCTACGGCTCTCGACCGGGTTCGACACCCGAACATCATCAGCCGCATCGGTCACGGAACGGCCCGCGACCTGCGTGGAACGGTCTTTCATTACCTCGTTCTCGAATATCTATCTGGCGGCGACCTGCAGAGCCTCTTGCGACGACAGAAGATCCCGCTGCAGCAGTCACTAAATTACATCGAGCAAATATGCGCAGGGCTTGGCCACGCACACGCCCGCGGGATAATTCATCGCGATATCAAGCCGCAAAATCTGTTGTTAACCGCCGATCTATCGACGGTTAAGATCGCGGATTTTGGCGTCGCCCGCATTGCGGTTTCCGATTCGCCTATCACTCGGGTCGGCACAAATATTTATGCACCGCCCGAGCATAGCCCGATGTCGGCCGGACAAACGGGAGCTCTCGGATTTGCTCGGCTGACGCCGTCGGCGGACATCTATTCGCTTGCAAAATCGGTCTACACGCTTCTGACGGGCGAGGCGCCCAGGACGTTTGCAAATGAGCCGGTCACGGATATTCCCGAGTCTTGTAAAGGCGAAGAATGGTGCCCCGAACTGATCCGTGTTCTCAAGAGAGCAACCAGGAACGATCCGTTTGAACGACACCAGAGTGTTGAAGAATTTTGGAGCGACCTCTCAGGAATTCGCAGTTTGGCCGCAGAGGGCGAAGTCAACACGATCCTACGAACGTCTGTCGTCCCGCAACCTCACGTCGCGAGAGGTTATACGCCGATCGCGCCGGCGCGGCCTCATTTCGAAGCGATGGTCGAAACCCCGGCTGCTCTGCCGCCGCCGATCTATGCGCGTCCGAACTATGCACGACCTGCTGACGGCCCTTTGATTAGGCCTGAAAACGGCAGCCGTGTAACGCAGCCATCGGCTCCCGTGCCCGCCGGTCGGCCAAAAAAGAAGCGTCGAACATTCCGGCGCTTTGCGACATTTATTATTTTCATGTGTATTTTTACCGGAATACTCTACGGAACCGCAAGCTATATGCGGGGCCGAGGCATGTTGCCAGAGATTAGAAACCCCTTTCGGACCCAAATCGCCGTCGCAAACACTGACATATATCTTCGGCCGGCTCCAAACACGGACAACGACCCGATCGGACTCGTGACCAAGAACTCAAAAGTTCGCATTGTAAATTCCCAAAATAATTGGTATCAAGTTGATGTTGTCGAACAAGGGCGGGACCGGCCTTCGCAAGGGAATGCGACGCGCGGCTGGCTGAACGGAAAATATCTTGAGATAAACGGTAACTAAGCAAAGAGGGAGTCAATACTTGAGCATTTTAGAAAAAGTCAGACGTTGGATAGACGGTGAAACATCCGAGCTTGTATTGGAACAGGCCGCCCGCGACGCTCAGATCAAACCACGGAGCAAGGCCGAGGAATTTATCGTCAAAATAGCCCGGGCCGTCGAAAACGTGATGCAGACCGAAATGGTTCCGCTTCCGCAAGGGACCACGATCATTCCAAGTGAATACATTATTTTCCTTAGCGGAGACGACGACAAGGAATGGCAGGGCGTCAAACGAAAAGGTCTCGAACAGGGCTTGTACCATATCCTCGCCGCGAGGGCGAAAGAGATCGCGGGTAAGAAAAAGCTCGAAACCAGGTCTTTTGTCATCGAATTGCGCATCGATGGCACGCTTGAAAAGGGTGATATTCGCGTTCAGCACAGTTGGGAGGATTCGGTCGGGAATAAGACGGGTGTACTGACTAGGCCAAAATCATTGCCGGAGATTGCACCGGTTCCAAAGGTTGCCGCTCAGACATCGCCGAATCTCAGGACAACCGCTGTGCAATCCGGACAGTATCGACCGCCACCGGCGTTTCAACAAGCCAATATTCAACAGGCCGTTCCGATCCCGCCCGAGGATCGTGAGGAAATGACGCACATAAAATCGCGCGTGGCCGAGCTCTATAAGCTTGAGATCTGGCGCGGCGGCGTGCGGCAAAATGTCGTGCCGATCTATCAAAAAGAGATCGTCGTTGGTCGCGGATCTAAATCCAAGCCCGTTGACATTTCTCTAGCCGGTGATGTGGAAGTCAGTCGAAGGCACCTGACGATTGTGACGGATGGGGCAGGGAATTTTTGGGCGGTTAACGAAGGCAAAAATCCGGCGGCGATCAATAATTACGAGCTTCCGGCGGGCCAGCGTGTTGCCGTGACCGCGGGAGTGCCGCTCAATATTTGCAGTTATATGCTGCGGATACAGCCGCGTTAAGCTCGTACAAGCTTCTATCCCGCGAACGCTCTTTCGGTAAAGGGAAATTCTCTCGCTTCGATCATTTCGGTCAATTCGGTCACCGCGTCTTCGACCGCTTGCCGAAATTCGCTTGGGTAGCCGTATTTCGTGGTATTTAGTTCAAAATCGTCGCGGTCCAATATTTCCAGCCGCGTGTCCGGCCAGACCACAACATCAATGTCCAGGTCAACGAAGTCCAGAACATCGCCTTCAAAGATGGGCGGCATTGTGATGTTGCAATAATGATTGCGGTAAGTTCCGTCGGGATTGTAAAACCCAAAAACGTTGTACCAGCGGTCGAGCCAGAAATGCTCAAACGAAATTGTGCCCTCGAGGATGCGGCCGAGATCGCTGTGATCGACATCGGAGCCGAAACGTCCGACAACCACCAGAAGCTTGTCGGTCTGGCTAATTAAACCGCCTGACCAGCTTCTGCGGATACGCCCGTCATATTTGCGTGAATTAATAGTTATCTGTCGCTCTGTCATCCGAAAACAGCCGCTACTCCGCGGCCGCTCGGACGACCATCACTGAACAGTGAGCGTGGTGGACGACAGAATTTGACACCGAACCGAGCAGCAGACGTTCCCAGCGTTTGTATCCGTGTGAGCCGATCACGATCAGGTCGGCACCGGTTTCCTCAGCGGTTTCAACGATACGACTATCGGGGGAACCAAAAAGAACCTCGCTCGAAATATCGACGGACTTTCCCTCAAAAAACCCCTGGAGCGTAGATTTAGTCTCAACTAAGACTTTCGTCGCCTGTTCGCGAGCCGCGGTTTCGAGTGCAGTAGTGTCGGGCAGATAGCCGCCGTACATATCGACCGCGAGCGGTACAGCCATATCGACGACGCTGATAATCTTTACCTGGTCACCGTCGACGAGGTTAAACTTACAAAGCATGTCGACCGCGGCCGCTCCGTATTTAGTGCCGTCCGTCGCCAGAATGATCTTCATTTAGCGTGCCTCCGTATGAGAAGTCCGTAGAAATTACAAGCAATGCCTATCCGATTATCTCTATTCTAGACCGATTTTCGGCAAATTGAAAGAATTTTATTCGTCGTCGCGCTCTTCTTCGCGTCCGGTGTATGTGCTCCTGAGTTTACCGAGAAGCTCGAACAAAACGAGGCGCTCAGTCTCGGTAAGGCCGGCAAGGCAGCTTTCCTCAAGTTCGAGCCATTGTGACTCGATCTCGCCGCGGATCCCAAATCCATCCTCAGTCAGGAAAATTCGAGTCGAACGGGCGTCGTCGTCCAGCCGGGAACGCGTCACGAGATTAACCTCGATCAGACCCTTGAGCATCTTATTGACCGTCGGTGCCGACAAACTGAGCCGCTTTGCTATGTCAATCTGCCGCAGGCCGTCCTGCTTCCACAATTCAAGCAAGACAAATATCTGCCCGCCGTGCAGACCGATCTCACCCATATGTCGCTCGAGCGAATTCCGAAATGCCGTTGTAACTTTCGCCAAAAGGTAGCTGACTGTGTCTTCGAACTTGATAAGCTCCGCCATAAATGCCTCACGCTTCGATGTTTTAAGTAAACAGTTAGCCGGTTAATTAGAAGTAGTTAGCCCGCTGTTAATGTTCGATTAGCCTGCTAATAATATATCGTTAGCGTGCTAATAAACAAAAGTTAGCATGGTATGGTTTAATTTAGAAGTGAGCTAAGATTAATTTATGGAAAACGCAGAAAAGCTCAGGAATTCACGCAATATTCTGCTTAAGCTGCATAAATCGATGCTCGATCTCGAACGCGAAATGCACGAGGGCATCCACGGGAAGCTTAACGCGACGGATTTTCTCAATCTGTTGATGGAGGATGAGGATTTCGCATGGCTGCGTAAATTTTCGATGCTGATCGTCGAGATCGACGAGATGTTTGACCTAAAGGACGGCGTCACTGACGACTTGGTGGATGCAAACCTTGTAAAGGTCAGGGAATTGGTCGATATGAATGAGCCGGACGAGTATTTTAAGGCAAAATACCAGTTTGCTCTGCAACGAGATGCAAACGCCGCAGCTCTTCAAAGCCAACTTAAAAAACTGTTAGTGGAAAACTGAAAGTGGAAAACGGAAAATTTAAGACTGTCTTTATTTTCCATTTTCCGTTTTCAGTTTCTTCCGCTTTTTTTCCAGTCGGTGAGAAAGCCCTCGAGGCCCTTATCTGTCAATGGATGCTTGACCAGTTGCTGAATTACCTTAAAGGGAATCGTCGCCACATCGGCACCGGCGAGGGCGCAATCGACGATGTGGACCGGATGGCGTATTGACGCGGCCAAAACCTCGGTTGCGAACCCGTAATTGTCATATATCTGCACAATATCGCGGATGAGCTGCATCCCGTCCTGAGCGATGTCGTCAAGGCGTCCGATAAAGGGCGAGATGTAGCTGGCGCCCGCCTTTGCCGCAAGCAAAGCCTGCGCGGCTGAGAAACACAGCGTGACATTCACCTTTGTACCCTCGGCACGAAAAGTACGGCATGCCTTCAGTCCATCGAGGGTCAAAGGCACTTTGATCACGACGTTCTTAGCGATTTTCGCAAGTTCGCGTCCCTCTTTGAGCATTCCCGCGGTATCGAGCGCCGTAACCTCGGCGGAAACGTCACCTTTTACAAGCTTGCAGATCTTCGCAATATGCTTTTTGAAGTCAACATCGCCCTCTTTCGCGACCAATGACGGGTTTGTCGTCACGCCATCGATCAGCCCAAGCTCGACCGCCTCTTTGATCTCGTCCAAATTCGCTGTGTCTATAAAAAACTTCATAAAATTAATGGTTAGTGGTGAACGGTGAACGGTGAATTATCGTGAGCAATCCTCTTCACTCAACACTCACCATTGATAACTCAGCGTTAAAGCACTGCGTTCCGCAGTATTCCAATTCCCTCGATCTCGACTTCGCATACATCGCCCTGCGATAGTTTTGACACGCCGCTCGGCGTTCCGGTCGCGATCACATCGCCCGCGTTCAGCGTCATCATATTTGAGATATATCGTATCAGAAAGGGAACCGGAAAGACCATTTGCGAAGTTCGCCCGTCCTGTCTTACCTCGCCATTTACTCTGCAAACCACGCGAATATCCTTAACATCAAGCTCTGTTTCGATGTGCGGGCCGATCGGGCAAAACGTATCGAACGATTTGGCCCGCGTAAATTGTCCGTCCTTTCGCTGGAGATCGCGGGCCGTTACGTCGTTTAGACACGTATACCCCAAAACATATTCGCGAAAATCATCCGCCTCTGTTAAATCCTTACAGGTCTTTGAGATAATCACCGCAAGCTCACCTTCGTGCTCAACTTGCTGCGAATATTTTGGAATGACGATCGCAGGCTCTCCCGTCGGAACGCGGGCAACTTGCCCGGCCTTTTCCTCTGTTTGTCGGGTAATCAGAATCGTCGACGGCGCTTTCAAAAACAAAAGCGGCTCAGCCGGCACTTTATTACCCAGCTCCGCGGCGTGCTCGGCATAGTTCCGCCCGACGCAAACGATCTTTGACGGAGCAAAATCCGGCCTAATTTCGATTTTCATTATTGTTAGGTCTTTTTCGCGGCGACCAAAGCCATTAATTACACGTCCGCCCGATCAAGGTACCAAACAAACGCTGCTTTTCCCGCAGGCCACGCTCAGCCCGATCTGCATTTTGTCCATCGATAGCGTCCATCTCCATCTTTACGCGGTTGATATCCAAACGCAGGCTATTTAGACAGCGAATTTTTGCGGTCAGACGATCGCGCGTCTGTTCGCTGTTGGAGCGCGACAAAGTTGCCTCGGCCTTGCAGATTTTTACCTGCGTATCCATATCATAACTCTCTAACTGAAACGAAGGGTCGACAAGGTCGGAATAGGCTCCGACCACTGCCCGGCTTTGATAAACATTACCTGACTGGGTTCGTTGAACAGCCTCCCTCTGCCGTCTCAATTCCTGTTTGCGCATTTCGTTCAGCCTAGTTTCGACATCCGCGCAATCACCGGAAAATCTTTTGGCTTCAAGTTTCCGCATTTCCCGGTCATAATATTGGCTAAATTCGGTCGACAGTTCGGCCTCGACCAGCCGAAATGGCGCCTTATCAAAACTAACAGCGACGTTTTCCCAATTCTGTACCCGGAAATAAGTCTCGCCTCTATCCATCATAAAAGACATATAAACGCCTTTGTCGGTCTTGAGATAACCGATCCCGCTATAACCGAGCGATCTTTGCACTGTCAGGCGTTCGGGCGTCCGTGCTCCCACCAGGTAAAACTTAGGTGCTCCCGGATTGCTTGCCCGATACGGATGGGCTGCATAACTTCGTAGAACAAAGTTCCTCGTTTCATCTCTTCGTTCCAGCACGCCGTAATCAGGACTGAAACTAACGGGCACTAATTCGGTACCGCCTGAGGCAACATAATGTTCGATTCGACGATTCTTTCTACGATTATAGAAATTGTTGATCTCGCCGGACTGAGTAACGACCATTAGCTGAAACTTCTCGTCGTTCACAGGGAACTCATCGTGACACGGACGTCCTTCGTCACGTTCGATATATATCCCCATATCGCCGTTTCGCGTATTTATGTATAAGCAGGTGATCGCGGGACGCTCGATCGAGCCGCCTGACGAAGTGATCGAAATTTTCTTGTCGAATCGCGTGACGGTCGTGGCCGGCCCCGACCTCGGCGAGCCCGATGTCAAAAAGGGGACATCGAGCGACAGCTCTCGGTCGCGGGACGCCCCACCGGGCTGTGAAAAAACCACTGTCGGTAAGATGCAAAGTAGAAAGATAATTATTCGGGGCATAACTTTCGCTCCTAAATTGGTATAACGACTAAGTCAGAGACGATGATATTCCGAGAGCCTCGCCAAACACAAGCCGGGCCGTTTTAACGACCGTAATTGTTGTTTGGCCGTAAAACACTCTTGCCTCGCACCGAAGGTACTCACTTAAAAGTAACAACGATCGTTCCAGACACCCGAACGGCTTTCCCGTTAACGAGTGTCGGTGGAAATTTAGCACCCATGGCAGCGTCCATTGCCGGTTGACGAAAGCTCTCATCGCCATCGATCGCGTCAGCCGTGTAAACCGTACCGTCCTCGGTAAGCACGACTTTAACCGTTACTTTTTTCACTGGTCGAGAGGCCGTACTGCCTTTGGGCGTAAAAACGCTCTCACCATTGTTCGCGATTTTCGGGTACACAGGGTTTGGCAAACTCGTCGCTTTGCTGTTTAGAATACCCTTTGAAACGATAGGCGGCGCCGGAGTCACCCGCAGGCTTAAGGTGTAGGCGGCGGCGTTCGGTTTAGAGTCCTCCGGGGCATTAACCCAAATTTCCCATCGGGAGGCGGCCCCGTCGAAGTACTCGTCGAGCGTTTTACAATCCTCACAAAAATCGTCGCCTTGCTGTTCGACCCTTGGAGAGCGGTTCATCGAAAAAGTCACATCCGGGTTCGCCGCCGTTAGCTTCACCGTAAATCTCGTATCTCTAGGAATTCTGAATACGTAGCTACTGCAATTGAGGGCATTTCCTTTTAACACCAACGGTTCAGGATCCTTCGGAAGCGTTATCGGTTTGGGCTTGCAGGTTTGGGCATAAGCCGAAACGCTCATCAACGCAACAAATATTGCAATTGCGAGGGTCGTCTTCTGTAAAGTCTTCTTACACATTTCAATCTCCTGTTTTCTTAATATTTGCTTGCTAAAAGATACATGCGGTATTGCTGTTATTACATTCCCACGGTGCCGTCGACTCAAGTTAGGTCATCTCGTCATAATATGGAATTCGGGGTTCCGTGTATCTTTTCGGGGGATATTACCATCGTTAACATTTGCTTTCAAGAGATCCGGATTCAATTTTCGGCTACGCAATCCAAAAGCTCCCCGCCTTGGTTCGGCCTTAGCACTGGCCGAGTATTGCCAAGCCAGGACGAGGGGCGGAAATCAAGCTCTCCTCCTGCTTGAGGAGGAGTGGCGTTTTGGCTCCCCTCTTACGGCCGGAGGAGAGTTTCTGCTCATGGAACGGTTTCGGAGACGACTTCGGACATTTCGCTGACGTTGCCGGTTATGTCGGTGGCGGTCAGGTAATAGTAATAAGTCTTGCCGGATTCAACGCGCGTGTCGGCGAAGGTGTTTGCGGTGAGCAGCTCGGGCGTGAGCAGCGTCCACTGTTCGCGGGGCAGGTTGGGGTCGGTCGTGCGGTAGATCTTATAGCCGACGACGTCTTTTTCGGGATTTACGGCAAAGAATATGGATATCGTGCCGGTTGCGGCCGCAACTGTGATCGCCGTGGGGGCGCTCGGTACAAATGTATCGACGGCCTCGAACTTGAGAATGTTCGACTCGGCACTTTCGACCGGATCGGCCTCTTTGCCGATAGATACGGCCCGCACAAAGTAAAAATACTGCTTACCAAACTCAAAAAACTCGTCATCGAGCCCGGTCGCGGTCACGGGCGTCTTATTTAGAAGCTTTCCGGGCTCTTTCTCAGACGTCGAGCGGTAAATGTTGTATCCGAGCAGGCTGACGGGCGTCGAGCCGTCGATATTTGCGGCCGGAGCCTGCCATTTGAGACGTATCGCCTCTTGCGAGGGCTCGGCGGAGAGGGAAGTGGGCGCGGCGGCGACCTTTGAGCTTGGCTCGATCAGCAGGGAATTAGAGAAACTCGCGCGCTGGCCCTCGGCGTTTACAAATCTGATCGTGTAACGCAAACGGGCGGCCTGGCCCGCAAATTCAAGCGTATCTTTGTATGTCAGCGTCTTTAGGCCAAAATCGGCATTGGTGACGGCCATTGCCGCGATCAGCGTGCTGCGTCTGGCAAACTCCTCTTCGGAAAGCTGCAGCGGGGAATTCGCGGGTTCGGCGAGACGGTAGATATCGACGCGGCTAATATTCTGCACGTTGCCGACGGGCGCATTACGGGCCGGCATCTTCCAGGACAGGATCACCTGATTGCCTCTCTGAAAACCGGCAACTTCGACACGTTGCAGAACGCGCTCTTTTGGCGGAATAGGAGCCCCGCGTTTGCCGCAGCCGATGCCGGTAAGCACGACAAGCGCAAAAAGCGCTAACGGTGCTTTAACCGCAGAGTGCTTAAGGAAAGTGTTTAATCGGTCGAGGCCGTGTCGCGAGGTGCTTAACATTTGTGTAACTTACAAAATATATTGGCGCAGATTTTGATCTTGTATCAAACTGCTTAAACGGTCATCGACGTATGCGGCGTCGATCCGCTGATCTTTTTCTTCGATCTCGCTGCCCAGAAAACTGATCTCCTCTAAAAGCTTTTCGACCAGCGTATGCAGACGCCGGGCCCCAATGTTCTCAGTCGTTTTGTTTATTTCCTCGGTCATCTCGGCGAGCCGGTCAATTGCATCGTCGGTAAAAGTAAGCTGAATTCCCTCGGTGTTTAAGAGCGCCTGATACTGCTTAACGAGAGAATTTTTTGGCTGGACGAGTATCCGCTTAAGATCGTCCATAGTCAGCGATTCGAGCTCGACGCGGATAGGAAACCGGCCCTGCAATTCAGGTATCAGATCGGACGGTTTTGCAACGTGAAAGGCCCCGGCGGCTATAAAGAGGATGTGATCAGTGCTGACCATCCCGTATTTTGTATTGACGTTAGTTCCCTCGACTATCGGCAAAAGGTCACGCTGTACGCCCTCGCGCGAAACGTCCGGATTCCCTCCTGATTCGCGTCCCGCTATCTTATCCAGCTCGTCGAGGAAGATTATCCCGGACGATTGTGTCTTTTCGATCGCCTTGCGGGTTATCTGCTCCATATCGACAAGGCTTTCTTGCTCCTCGCGGATCAGATACGAGCGTGCCTCGGCGATGGTCAGTTTCCGCGTGACTGTCTTGGTCGGAAACATATTGCCCATCATATCCCGCAGATTTACGCCCATCTCCTCCATTCCCTGTCCGCCGATAAAATCTATCGTCGCGCTCGAGCGGTCCTGAGTTTCGATGTCTATAAGGCGTTCGTCGAGTTCGCCACGCAAAAGCTGCTCGCGAAGCTTTTCTCGCGTGCGGGTATGCGGCATCTCGATAACTTCGGGGACTTCTTCGGCGTCCTGCGTCTGATAACGAAAATCCGATGGCGGCAGCAGGATATCAAGCAAGCGTTCCTCGACGTTTTGCTCGGCCCGCGGCAGAACATCCTCAAAGGCAGCCTGTTTTGCCATATCCACGCCGACGTCCGCCAGTTCGCGGATCATGCTCTCGACGTCGCGCCCGACATATCCAACCTCTGTGAACTTCGACGCTTCGATCTTGATGAACGGGGAATTGGCCAGACGCGCAAGGCGCCGCGCGATCTCGGTTTTGCCGACGCCGGTGGTGCCGATCATCAAAATATTCTTTGGCAAAACATCTTCGGCGATCTCAGGCGGCAGTTTTTGGCGGCGAATACGATTGCGAAGCGCTACGGCCACAGCCTTTTTAGCTGCGTTCTGGCCGACGACGTATTTGTCGAGCTCGGCAACGATCTGCCGCGGCGTCAATTCGTCAAGATTAGGTTTTTCGGCGGCAGTTTCACCGCCTAGATATATGGCCATACTAATAATGGAGAATTAAAAATGGAGAATGGAGAATGTGCAAGCCTCGCGCTCACTACGCCCTATTCTCAATTCTCAATTCTGAATTCTCAATTTTTATAGCTCCTCAACAACAATGTCGTTATTCGTGTAGATACATATCTCAGCCGATATTCCCAAGGCTTCTTCGGCAATCTCTTTTGCTGACATTTTGGTATGTTTCATCAACGCCCGTGCGGCGGCCAGGGCGTACATACTGCCGGAACCGACGGCCAGCAGGCCATCGTCGGATGAGATCACATCGCCCTTGCCGGATATGAGAAATGCGTCCGACTTGTCGGCGACGATCAGCAGAGCCTCAAGGTTTCGCAAATACTTATCGGTGCGCCAATCCTTGCTCAATTCGATGGCGGCCCGTTCTAATTGCCCCTGAAACTGCTCAAGCTTTGTCTCAAACCTCGTCAGCAGTGAGAAAGCGTCCGCCGTCGAGCCGGCCAAACCCGCCAGGATCTGGCCGTTCGAAACGCGCCTCACCTTTCGCGCATTGCCTTTGATCACGGTTTCGCCAAGCGTCACTTGCCCGTCGCCCGCCATTGCGATCTGGCCGTCACGCTTTACAAGCAAAACCGTTGTCGAACGGATCCTTACCTCTGTCGAGTCTTGTCTCATAAAAACTCAATAATAAGCGTTTAATTTGAAATGCTCAAATTGACATAAATGGTCGGATTGTTTGAACATAAGGGTTTATGGCAAAACGTCCGCGAATTGGCATTACAATGCGGCTGGAGATCGAGACGCGGCGTTTTTATCTGGGCAGAGATTATTGCGAGGCTGTAGAAGCGTGCGGCGGCATCCCTGTACACATTGGCCTGATACCAAAGCCCGAATATATCGCTGAGGCGGTCGCCGGTTTGGACGGGATCCTGCTGCCGGGGAGCAATACGGACGTTGACCCACACTATTTTGGCGAGGAACCGCATCATAGACTTGGTACGGTCATTCCGGAAAAGGACGAGACCGACCGTCTGGTTTTGGCGGAGGCCGAGCGGCTGAATATTCCTCTTTTGGGTATTTGCTACGGTATGCAGGCACTAAATGTCGCCCGCGGCGGTACGCTCGTGCAGGATATCGAATCGCAGGTGAAGGGAAGCTTCAAACATCAACAGGGAAATCCGCATACACGAAATTCGCACAGCCTGAAGATCGCAAAAGGCAGCTTTTTATCGGCGCTTCCGTCCGTAAGATCTGCAAAAGAAGCAATTCGGGTCAATTCGTCTCACCATCAGGCGATAAAAAAGCTCGGCAAGAATCTCAAGGCGGTCGCCTGGGCAAAGGATGGTGTTATTGAGTGTGTTCAGGACACGCGGAAGAACAGATTTGCTCTAGGCGTCCAATGGCACCCCGAACTGACGGCGAGCTGGGACCGTTTGTCATGGGAAATATTCGAGATGTTTGTCGACAAATGTGTTTCGAAGAACGGCGGATGATAACTATTTGGCTCAGTCGACGTATTATCATCGGCGGTTGACGTGAGACCGGCGGGAGAAACTAGTTAAAGTAATTTCTCAATAGAATAGAGCAGTTATAAATCGTGTAAACATAGTATTTATATCGCATTTCTTGAAGTAAAATCTGTTTATGATAGAACGCTCATTCGCATAGATCAAAAACTCAATTAATGGAAAATCCTATAATAATCGGCATAATTTCGTGGCTATTTCCGGGCTCGGGGCATTTTGTGCAAAAACGTTATGTACGTGGCGCAATCATCGCCGGTGTCGTCTGGCTGATGTTTGTGATCGCGATAGTCAGCGGTGGTGCTCATTATCCGGGTTTTAGCTTTAGGGACGGTGCTTTGCTTTATTTGCTTAATGTTTTTGCCCGCTTCGGCAACGGATTGGGAGCATTGGTGAGCTTTATAATGGCCGGAACACCGTCGCCGCAGGTCGCAGCCCTCGCGACCTTCGAATACGGCGGCCGCTTTCTCGAGGTAGCCGGATTACTCAACTATTTAGCGGCTATCGACGCGGTAGACATCGCCGTCGGGAGGAAGAAATGATCCATTTTCTCTATCTCGTAGCGTTTGCATTTTTCGTCTCGGTCGCATTCTCCGTATTTGCGAGCGGCACGACGCGGGAACGAGTCTTGTACGGCGTAAAGACGTTTGCGCAGTTTGTCGTTATCAGCTTTGTCCTCGCGTGGATCCTTTACTTTATCCCGTGGTAAAAACTGCCCGGCCCGTAGGCACCTTCGGTACGTGGGCCAGCCATCCAGTCTTACCTTTTGTCTAAAGTGAGCGGCCTAACGGACAAATCGATTGCCAGTCAGGCCGCTGCTGAGTTTTCGTAAGTCACTCGACTTAGTTTAGTGGTCGTCTTTCTTTTCGTCCTTGGCTTCTTTGGCCTCTTTAGCCGCGTTTTCGACATCGACCGCGATTATTTTCCCGGTATATGCATCGACATTCACCTCGGTGATCTTGCCCTTGCCGGTGCTGATATCAAACGTGTATATCCACCGCCCCTTTTCGTTCTCCAACTCCTTGCTTTTGATCGTGCCGCGAACTCGTTTCGAGGCAATCTGCGTGGCCTTTGCCATTCCGATCTTTGGCTTAGCCTCAGCGGCAAATACTCCAATGCTAAACAACGCGACCATTAATACTGCTGTGATTTTTTTCATAATATCTCCTTTGAATTTATTATCCGTAACAAGAATACAATATCGAAAATAAACAGAAGATTAACGCGGAAAAGTCATCGAAAAAATATTTTCATGAGTGTCTGACTGGGAATATTTGAATTCGGCGTGGTGAAGATCGGCTATCCATTTTGCGATTGAGAGACCCAGGCCGGCACCGCTCATGATTGATTCGTTCAAATGTGTCCGGGATCGTTCGACGCGGTAAAACCGGTCAAAGATCAATGCCTGTTGATCATCTGGGATCGCCTGGCCGGTATTTGAAATTCTGACTTCGATACCAACAACGTCGATCTTAATTTTGCCGCCGTCAATATTGTATTTGACGGCATTGTCGAGAAGATTGAGAAACAAACGCCTTAGAAGTGCTTCATCGCCTCGTACTCGCGCTTCCTCACCTTTGAATTCGATAGTGATGTTTCTCTTATCGGCAAGAGTACGGATCGACCGGACACAGTCGGCAACCAACTCATCAAGATACAATTCGCGCAGGTCGGCCGTAAGTTCTCCCGAATCCGCCCTTGCAAGCGTGAACAGGTCCTCGACGATCTTTGTGAGGCGCCCACTTTCTTCGTTAACGATCTTGAGAGATTCCTGATATTCATCTGATGTCCGCGTGTCTTTTAATAATGCAACTTCTGACTCGCCGCGGATAATCGCGAGTGGTGTTCGGAGTTCGTGCGAGGCATCAGCCATAAAGCGCCGCTGTCGATCAAATTCAATATCAAGCCTATCTAAAAGCTCATTAAATACAATAGCCAGATTTCCAAGTTCATCTTTTGCATTCTTTATTGGCAAGCGTTCATGTAGATTGGCCGCACTTATGCGTTTCGCCCTGTCACCCATCGCGGCGATCGGTTTGAGGCTTTTGCGAGCTAGAAAGTAACCGCCGATGCCGGCAAACAGAATGAGAACCGGTGCCACAAGATAGAAAATGCGTCTTATGCGTTCCTCTAGAGCTATCTGATCGCTGAGAGGATGGAAAACATAGAGTTTATAGTCGTGTTTCTGTAGCTGAAAAGGCAACAGGAATACACGGGATGGTTGTCCGTTGACGGCGATATTTGCGAACCTGTCCTGATTTATCAAACCTTTTAGGTCGGATGGCAAGGCCGTATCCGGAGTCTCCGTTATAAACCTATCGTCGATTGTAAATACGGCAAACTGGTAATCACGAAAGCGGAATTCGTCCAGAGCTTCTTTGACTAACTCGTCGGGAGTGCGTTCGATTTCGTCGTCGCCCTTGTCGCCTGATACTGAGGTGGCAAGAGTTTTTGCCATTTCGGTAAGATTCTCATCGGTTTCCTTCTTGAGAGAGCTTACAAAGAGCGAGTACGTCACGATCGCAAACAAGACAACGATCATCGCCAAAACGCCGATGTACCAAAGCGTAAGCTTTAGACGGATAGAACTAAACATCGTCCAAGATATAGCCGGAGCCTCGCCTCGTGTGGATCAGCTGGACAGCGTAGCCCTCGTCGAATTTCTTTCGAAGCCGTTTAATATACACCTCGATGAGATTAGAGAACGGGTCGAAGGTATCGTCCCAGACGTGCTCTGAGATCTCTTCGCGGCCGACTACCTTTCCTTTGTTGAGAGCAAGAAATTCGAGAAGCGCATATTCTTTTGTGGTCAGGTCGATCTGTTTTCCGCCGCGACGCATTGTTTGCGAGATCGTATCAATTTCAAGATCCGCGATCACGATCTTTGGTGCTCGGACCTCATTTTGTCGTCGCAGCAAAGCACGCAGACGGGCGAGAAGCTCCCGAAACTCGAATGGCTTTATCAGATAATCGTCCGCGCCGGTATCAAGGCCCGAGATGCGATCATCGACGGCGTCACGAGCCGTGAGCATCAGGATCGGTTTCGTGTTTCCCGATTCCCGAATTTCACGGCAGACGTCAAAGCCGTCTTTTTTGGGCAGATTAATGTCCAGAATGAATAGGTCGTAAGTATTTATCGACGCCAGGTAGATCGCTTCGTCGCCATCAGCAGCAACATCAACCGCATAGGAATTCTCACGCAGCCCTTTTGCAACAAAGGCCGCGATCCGACTATCATCCTCGACTACAAGAACCCGCATTGAATTAACTCTACAACAAATTAGATGAATGCGAGATAAACAAGCCTCGCAACACTGCGATCCTCCATATTTTATTAATCTTCTATTCATTTGCCGTTTGTTACGGTTGCAACGACTCGTATAATGATTGGGAAGCAAAACAAATATTGAGGGAATCAGTCTTGACCGGGAGACATAGATGGAAGTTCACGAATCGGAAATATTAGGTAATGGCGACGGTGAAATGACGCCCGAGATGATGACCTTTATCAGTAAGGTCCCCGCGGTAACGCTCATTTTTTGGATCATCAAGATCCTGTGCACGACCATTGGCGAGACGGGCGGCGATGCTTTTACGATGTCATTTCTCGGGGAAACGACCGTCGACGCCAATCCGAATGGTTATCTGATCGGTACCGGCGTATTCGCCGTGATTTTCATTATCGCTGTCGCGTGGCAGATCAAGGCGAGTAAGTTTCATCCATTCCTCTACTGGTTTACGATCGTCGCCACGACTACGGTCGGTACGACGCTTGCCGATTATCTAACTCGTTCGAACGGGCTTGGGTATACGGCGGGCTCAGCTATTCTGTTGGCGTGTGTGATCGCGTCGCTGCTGATATGGAAGGCCGTGACCGGCACTGTCGCGATAGCAAGCGTGAGTTCGCCGCGTTCTGAGATGTTTTACTGGATGACGATCATGTTCTCGCAGACACTGGGAACGGCCCTCGGCGACTGGTTTGCGGACACGGCCGACTTGGGTTATCTGGGGGCAGCCGCCGTATTTGGCGGGGGACTGCTGATACTCGTACTACTTTATTACTTCACAAGCGCCTCACGAACGATACTCTTCTGGATTGCTTTTATCCTTACGCGGCCGCTCGGCGCGGTTGTGGGCGATTTTCTCGACAAACCATACGATAAGGGTGGACTCGAGCTAAGCCGGTACGTTGCGACGGCAATACTGCTGGTGCTGATCATTGGTGCCATCCTGATATTTCCGCACAAACCGGCCGAAGAGGCGCATTGAATATTTGATTTAGAAATGATTCGCCACCGCTTCAGATTCCCTTTATTGATCGGCGTTATTCTGATAATTGTCAGCTTTTGGAAGGCTGCGTACCCGCAAGGCGGGCCGCCGATGATCACCGATGACACCGAGACTGTCCCGAAAGGCCATTGGGAGATCAATACCGCATTTACCTTTGAACGCGGGACCGACGGCCGGCTGTTTGGGTCGCCGCTATTGGATGTTAATTACGGGTTGGGCAAACGACTGCAGCTGAAGATCGAAATACCGTGGCTCGTGCTGCATAGAAACGGACAAAGCGGTGTCAACGGCATCGGCAATACGAATATCGGTGTCCGATATCGTTTTCGCGACGAAAAAGAACGTCATCGCGTCGCGCTGTCGATCTATCCGGCGTTCGAATTCAATAATCCGGGGCCGTCACTTCGCCGAGGGATCGTGGATAAAGGGCCTGAGTTTCTAATGCCGCTGCAGTGGCAGACTCAGATAGGTAAATTCGGTATCAACGGCGATATCGGCTATCGTTTCAAACGCGGGCCTGACGAGATGATATATGGTGTTGTCGTCGGCAGGGAATTTAAGGAACGGGTCGAACTATTGGGCGAAATCCACGGATGGGGACCGCGATCCGGACTCCGCGAAAGTGAGGTGGTCTATAACCTCGGTTCACGGGTGAAGTTGAGTGAGCATATAACGCTTCTTTTATCGGCCGGAAAGAGTGTCAGACGAAACTTTAATCCACGTTTCATCGGTTATACCGGTATTCAGGTTAATTTTTGACACTCGCGAAATAGGAAAATGTATTATGTCGAGGCGCTTTCAATGTGAAATTGAGAATGAATAATGCACAATGCATAATAGTTCACTGTGGAGTTAGGGAGGTTTAATGCCGTTGGTCGAGACCGATAGTTTGGTCATAAAGAGTTACAATCTTTCCGAGGCGGATAAGATCGTCGTGCTCTTGACCCACGATAATGGCGTTGTTCGCGGGGTGGCGAAAGGGGCCAAACGTCTGAAAAGCAGGTTTGGCAGCGGCCTCGAACCGTTTTCGTTCGTGCGAGTCACCTATTTTCAAAAGGACGCGGTCGAGCTGGTCTCGATACAAAAGATCGAGCTTGTACATTCAAACTTTACGGCTGCCAGTAATCCGGACTTTCTGCAAAAATTTGCATATCTAGGCGAATTACTTGTCTCGCTAACTCCGCCACACGACCCGAACCCAACGCTCTACCGAATGGTTAAAGCAAGTGTCGAAGCGGCCGCGGAGAACTCAGAGAATCTGTTGAGCACGGGCGTGTATTTTGAGCTGTGGCTGATCCGGCTGGCCGGATATTTGCCGGATTGGAGCAAGTGCGATAGCTGTGGACGGGTCTTTGACGACCCTGAGGAGACCAACTTGACGGCGAATTTTCACTTAATGTGCGTGCGGTGTCGCCGGTCGGCCGCGAATAGAGCCGTCGGAGGTAATTGCCGATCCCTGGTTGCCGAAGCAATGCGGCTCTCGCCGGTCGAATTCGCGAAACAAACTGCGGGTAAGCACGACGACCTCAGCCACCTCTCGACAGTCCTTAAACAGATGATCTCGGTCTCGATCGGCCGGGAAGCCATCGGCGAGACATCGCTCGCGATCAGTATTTAACAGCAAATGAAGCAGATCAGCTGGCTTATCTCAAAGTATCTGGTCAAGGCGATCGTCCCGTATTTTGCCTTTTCGTGGCTGTTGTTGAGCGTCATTCTTTTTGTCCAGCAAGCGAGCCGTTTCGCCGATATTTTCTTTAACATCAACATTCCCGCAAACCTGATTTGGCAACTGGCGATAGCCCTTGTGCCGAACGTTATCGCCTTTACGTGTCCGATGGCGGTGCTCGTCGGTACAATAATCGGGCTCACAAAGATGCAGGGCGACAGCGAGCTGGTTGCGATCCGCGCGTCCGGCGTCGGCAATCTGCAGATCGCACTGCCGATCATGATCCTCGGGGTCGTCCTCTCGATCTTCGCTTTTTTTGTAAATCTTGAGGGCGTGCCTTTCGCCGCGACGCTCGTCCGAAACGTTGCGCTTCAAACGGCGATCAAAAAGCTCGAGTCGCCGCTCGAGCCGGGTGTTTTCAATTCCGAAGTGGCGGGATACACGATCTATGTAAAAGGCGGCGATGTCGAGACCGGCCGTTGGAATAATATTTTTATTTACAACGAGGACAAGGCGAACGGAAATCTGCGTCTGATAACGTCAAGGAATGGCCGTATCGATACAACCGGCCAGGTCTCGGAACTCGTGCTTGAGAATGCAGCGGTTTCGACATTGCCGATCACGCCGGGCGAGGGCAAATATGTCTCTGAAAAAATCGGTGAAATTCGGTTCGCGATCCGAACAAAACGCGGCGATCTGATCGATAAACTCAGCCGGTCCGAGCTGACGCCTGAGGAACTTGGCCTGCAACAATTGTCCGATTATGCAGCCACTAAGGAAGGCCGGGAACGCGTCGAGGCCCAGATACTATGGCAGCGCCGCATAATACTCTCGATCACGCCGCTTGTATTTTGTCTGCTCGGCACGGTGATCGTCCTGCGTTTTAATCGCGGCGGGCGAGGTTTTGGCATTCTGCTTGCGCTTGGAGTTTTGGTCGGGTTTTATCTTCTGGCATTCCTTGGCGAACAGCTCGCACGCGTCGGTATGATCGGCGTATTTGCGAGCAGTCTAATACCGATAGTCGCGAGTCTGATAGCGGTGCTCTGGTTCAGCCTTTCCCGAAAGATCCAGGTTCTAAATGGCCTGTCTGATCAAATAAAATCGGGGTTCACGAAGCTTCGGACGCGTCTCAACACGCTTCAGTCCCATAATTTGTTTGTCGATCTGACGACGGGCCTTCGCGATTTTGACCTTGTGCGTAACCTGCTCAAGAATTTTGTGCTTACGCTTGGATTCTTGTCAGCGATATTCATAATTTTTACGGCTTTCGATCTTTGGAAATTTGCCGGTGCGTTCGACGGCGGCGTCTTTCTGCTTTCTAAGTACCTCTTTTATCTGCTGCCTTTCATTTACCTTCAGGTGGCGCCGTCGGCGGCGATGATCGGCACGCTCGCGACTTATGCGATCAAATCGTGGCAAAACGAGATCGTCACATGGACGTCGTCAGGGCAGAGCGTTTATCGATTGCTGATACCGTGTTTTTTGATGATGTTATTGCTCGGCGGGGTGAATTGGGTCATTCAGGAACGCATTTTCCCGGCAGCAAATCAACTGCAGGACGCGACGCGGACTTTGATCAGGAATCGCGGAGTTCCTGAGGATACTAGCGGGAAATATTGGGTTGCGAACGAGAATCGAATTTATTCATTTAAACTCGCGTCTGATAACGAAAAGCAAGACCATCTTTGCTCCGCCAATTGCGCCTCGAATATTGCAATTTATGAGTTTTCGGATAACGGGGGAATTTTGCAATCCGCGTACCGTGCGGATCTAGCGGTTTGGGAAGGTGGTCGCGTTCGTCTGTCAGGTGCCGTGGAAAAAAACGACCTGTCGGGTGGAAAGATCTCGACCTTTAAACTCGACCGCGGGGAGATCGTCGAATCGATAAATCCGTTTCTGGAGCTGCGGGCAAAGCCCAATCATCTCGATTCGTCCGCCTTAAAACGACAGATCGCGAGCGCCGATTCCGAGTTGGAAGTTCGGAATCTCAGCGTCGCGCTCGAAAAGAAATATACAACGCTATTTTTGCCGTTTGTGATGGCATTGTTCACGGCTCCGTTCTCGCTCTCGCTTGGTCGAAAGGGAAAAGCTGCGGCGGTTGGTTACGCGATTGGATTATGGCTGCTTTTTACAGGCGCCAGTAATGTGTTTGAGCAGCTCGGGCTAAACGGGTTCCTCTCGCCGTCCCTCGCTGTTTGGACGCCGCTTGTTATCTTTACCCTTATCGGCGTCTATCTGCTTTCTAAAATTCGGACGTAATAGCCGGGCTGCCTTTTGTAAAATTCACAGGTCATTAGGTTCGACTTTAATCCGGGCGGATTATTTCTTGCCTATAGCGTAAATGCGGAGTATATTCATCCCTAAACACGTTTGTAAACCTAAAGCGATCGACCGTTGATAACAAAAAAAAGGAGATAACTATGAGAGGGAAAGTTATTCGAAAGGCTGCTGTCGTCTTTTGTGTCATTGTGTTCGTTACGTTTATTCGGCCGTCCGCCGCAGCGACCTCGCCGGCGGTGATCCCCAATCCTGTACTTGTATTTAACGGCCAGGAGCCGTACACAACAGGCGGAAAGAACTATATTCGGTACACTTATTTTGTTTTCAACTCGGCGGATTATCCTGCGGAAATGTTTGCTCCGGCGCCCGCTTTGCCGCCGTGCGGTCTGAACGCAAATTCGTCGCGGACGTGGGTTGATCTTTTCGACCAGAATGGCAAACGGCTTTACGGATTCTGCGCGCTTTCGAGCCCGAGCAACCTAAATGGAATCTGGTTCGCGCTTGAAGAGGGCGTGATTCCGCCGAGCTATATCTACATCGAGCTGAACGACCGCCAGACGAACACAAAGTACAAGTCGAATCTTGCCGATACGACGATGTAGGGAGGTCGATTATGGAAAATGTGATTCCAACGCATGGAATTGCGATTGAAAGTATTTTTTTTCCGAACCTCGCGGCGGCCCTTGTCATCGGTATCGACCGGGATGTAGTGAATCGCTATCTTGGTCTTCGATAGAGTACTCAGTTGCGGGCCACAATCTGTGCGACATTTCCTTCTAGAATAGACAGTCTAAGGAGTGTGGACTTTCTCGCGTCACATCGCGTGATTTCTCGCGCTTGTGCGCGCGATTGAACCTGTCTTTGGTCAATTTGCTCTTTTCAGACAACTTGTTCACGCTCTGAGCTTTCTTTCCAAGGTTCAGGTTGCGGTACAGAGATTGCGTTTGTATATAAATGCGAGAAAATAAAATATAGTGAGGTAAAATTATCATGAAAATACCAAGAAAATTAATTATCCTTTTCGCATCGTTATTAGTGGCGCTTGGCGCTTGGGTATTGATCTTTTCGGACGGTACACCACGCGCGGAGGCTCAGAAGACTCTCGGTTGCAACACCGCAAACGTTGCGGGTAAGTACGCTTATGCGGGCTTTGGAACCATACATCCGGGAAATCCTGCCGGCTATCCGCCAGGTCTATACAATACTGTCGCAACGCTGTATATGGACGGGATGGGGAACTATACCGTAACAGCAAAGACAAGTTACAACGGGATGATCGTTCCTGAGGAATTTGCCGGCACATACGAAGTCGGAGATACATGCGACGTTACTTTCTATTACAACGGTTTCCCGTCCGTGTTCGCATATTTCACAAATAACCGAAGTGAAACACGTGCGATGTCAACGATCCCGGGAACTAATATAACAATGCTCACTGTAAGAAAGTGATGAACAATAGTTAAATATGCAGCAGTAAATATGCCGCAAAGAAGGCAAATATGCCCGTACCGAAATATGATTCAGATAGGGTTGAGACGACGGAGTCTACAGTCTGTTTGTCGGTAACGCAAAGGAAGCTCGTGGCATGTTACTGATTCAAAGCATTACCAGTACGACAATGTCAGTTGAGGAGTAAATCAAATTAGCTAACATTAACATCGAGCGGCGCGAGATACTGGTAACCGCATTCGGCTGAGGTGTTGCCTGTGGCGGCAGCCTCCGCCGAATGCTTATTCTAACTGATGATTCTTAATAAGCGCGCGCAAAGACAACGCGTTTGGTTGCGGCATTGCCGGAGTAAATGCATTTACCGGCTTCCTCTGCGACGTTGAGCGGAATGCATCGGATCGTAGCTTTGGTTTCGCCCTTTATCTTCTCTTCGGTTTCGGGAGTGCCGTCCCAATGGGCGAGGATAAAGCCGCCTTTCTCGATCTGTATTTTGAAATCGTCCCAAGTATCGACCTTAAATGTATTTTCTTCGCGAAATTTCAGGGCTTTTTGATAGATGCTCGCTTGAATTTCATCCAGAAGCGACTTGACGTGAGCGACAATGCCATCTAGAGGTTGAGATTCCTTTGTAAGCGTGTCCCGGCGAGCGACTTCGATAGTATTGTTCTCAAGGTCGCGCATTCCGAGGCCAAGGCGAATGGGCACGCCGCGTAGTTCGTATTCGGCAAACTTCCAGCCCGAGCGTTGGTTATCGCTGTCATCGTATTTAACAGAGATTCCGGCCGCTTTCAGTTCCTCTACGACCGGCGCGATCCTTTGGCTGATGGTCGCCAGATCTTCCGGAGTTTTGTGGATCGGGACGATAACGACCTGTATCGGCGCAAGTTTCGGCGGCAGAACGAGTCCCTGATCGTCCGAATGCGCCATTATCAGAGCGCCCATCAACCGTGTGGAAACGCCCCACGAAGTCGCCCACGGAAACTCGAGTTCATTTTCCTTATTGACGAATTTTACATCAAAGGATTTCGAGAAATTCTGTCCGAGGAAATGCGACGTGCCGCATTGCAGGGCCTTACCGTCCTGCATCAGCCCCTCGATACAATAGGTTTCGACGGCGCCGGCAAATCGCTCATTCGGCGATTTTAGCCCTTTCAGCACAGGCAGGCCGATCCATTCTTCGGCAAATGTCGCATAAACGCCGAGCATCTTTTCAGTTTCCTCGATAGCTTCTGCTTCTGTTTCGTGCGCCGTATGGCCCTCCTGCCAGAGAAATTCGGTCGTGCGCAAAAATAGTCGCGTCCGCATTTCCCAACGCACAATATTGCACCATTGATTTATCAGCAGCGGCAGGTCGCGCCAGGATTGGATCCAGGTTTTGTATGTGTTCCAAATGACCGTTTCAGAAGTTGGGCGAATAATAAGCTCTTCCTCAAGCTTTGCGTTCGGATCGACCATCAGGCCACCGTTTGGATCGACTTTAAGTCGGTAGTGCGTGACCACCGCACATTCCTTTGCAAAGCCCTCGGCGTGCTCCTCTTCTTTTTCAAGAAAAGATTTTGGGACGAAAAGAGGGAAGTATGCGTTCTGATGCCCGGTCTCTTTGAACATATCGTCGAGCGCACGCTGCATTTTTTCCCAGATAGCAAAGCCGTACGGTTTGATTACCATACAGCCGCGAACCGCAGAATTCTCTGCCAAATCGGCTCGTTTTACGATCTCGTTATACCACTCGGAATAGTTTTCCGACCTTTTTGGAAGCGACTTGCTCATAAGAAATTGTTCACCACAGAGCCACAGAGGACACGGAGTAAAAATATAGATAATACGGCAAAAACAATAGCGAGACAATTTGTGATCGATCCAATCTTTACAATTCGTTCTCTGTGTTCTCCGTGTCTCTGTGGTAGAATCCCCTCTTTATGAGCGAATTCACACTCGATTTCCAAGACACTGAGACAGCCTTTGCGGACAAATCCAATGCGCAGCTTAAAGAGAAGTACCGGCTCTTTAAGATGTTAGATTCGCCTTTTTTAAATGCGATAGGCAGTACGGCGGCCAAATTTGCATTATCGATCGGGCTGCCGGTCGAGGGATTGATAAAGGCAACGATCTTTGAGCAATTCTGCGGCGGTGAGTCGATCGAGGAATGCAGCTTGACCGTCGAGGCTCTCGGACGATCCGGCATTGGCACTATTCTGGACTATTCGGTCGAGGGTAAAACGACGGACGAAGATTTTGATAATACAAAGGACGAGATAATTCGCACAATAAAGCGTGCAAAAGACGATCCGAACATCCCATTTGCCGTCTTTAAAGTCACCGGAATTGCGCCGCTTGGCACGCTTGAAAGGATGAGCTCAAAAAAGAAGCTTGACGCTAAGAGTCAGGCAAAATGCGAGCGAATCCAGAATCGCGTTAATGAAATATGTGAATATGCATATTCCCTCGGCCAGCCTGTCTTTATCGACGCCGAAGATTCGTGGATACAAGACGCGATCGACCGTATGGCAACGGAGATGATGGAGCGGTACAACCGGGAAAAGCCTCTGATCTACAACACCTTGCAGATGTACCGTACCGATCGCCTGAAGCACCTTAAGGAATTGCGGCGGCAGGCGCAACTTGACGGCTATATCTATGCGGTAAAACTCGTTCGCGGTGCGTATATGGAAAAGGAGCGAGAGCGAGCCGCTGAAAAAGGTTATCCGTCGCCGATCCATGTTTCAAAAGCAGCAACCGATGCCGACTATGACGCGGCTCTCGAGTATTGTCTAAAACACGTCGAAGATATGGCGTTTGTCGCCGGCACACATAACGAGGCAAGTACACAATTTCTGGCGGCAAAAATGTACGAACGCGGCATTTCGCCCGATCACCCGCACGTTTTCTTCTCGCAGCTCTACGGAATGGGAGACAATCTCTCATACATATTGGCGAAGAATAAATACAACGTTTCTAAGTACGTGCCGTACGGCCCGGTCGCCGACGCAGTGCCGTATCTGATCCGCCGTGCGGAGGAAAATTCATCGGCCGCCGGACAAGTGAGCCGGGAGCTGGAATTGATCGCCCGAGAACTGAAACGGCGAAAGCTCGCCTGAACTTTATCGCCCTTTCCGGCGTTGATCATTGCTGCTATGTTTTGTCCAAAATGCGGAAAAGCAGATCAATCACCGGAAACGTATTGCCGGCAGTGCGGTGTGTTTTTGCCCGATCTATCAAAGCCGCTTAAGACGGGGCATACGCCTCAGGAGCACGTTACAGCCAATATCGTTTTGACGTCATTGACGATCGTGGCTGCGTTTACGCTTGCGATATTGCTCTGGGCAATACTTGGCTTTCGCGAAAACACGCATCCGCTGATCTATGTGACTGCCGGCCTGCTGTTCGCGATGGGGATCTGGCATATACAGACGCTATGGCGGATGCTGATGCTCAGAAAACATTTTAAGCAGAATCAACGAAAGGCCGGAGATGAAATCGGAGGCCCATCTGCTGTGACGGGAAAACTGCTTGCGGAGGCTGATTTCGAAAATATTGTTCCACCAAGCGTGACGGATAATACGACGAAACACCTTTCGGAAAAGGTGCGTTCTAAATCATCGTAAACCCAAAAGAAGACGGACAGATCGATCGGAAGGTTTGCTATCCAAATCTTGTTGCCAAACTGCAACCAGTGATTGCTCAGCATTACTCAGAGGCTTGTTCCCGAGTCGAGCGACTTGCGTACTTTCAAACGCTCGGTTCGTAAGGGCCAAATGAGGATGGCTTGTTTTCAATCGGTCCTGATTTGCTAATGCGGTTTCGGCAGCGTCTACGTCGAAGAAAAGATCCTCGTACGCGGCCAGATGCCAAACGACCTGACCGTCGGCTTCCGTTCTGGCCAAAAGCCTCAGCAGGCCGAATCCGCTCTCGAGTTGAAAAACCAGGAAATCTCCGGGCTGAAGGTCTTGCGGCATAAACGACAGATTAGCATAAAGCCATTGACCTCGTTAAAATTACGGCTAGGAATATGAGAACTTTGGATCACGAATCGATGCTCGCGATCGCTATTGAAGAAGCTCGGATCGGTTTGTCAGAAGGCGGCATTCCGATCGGTGCGGCGTTATTTGACGGCAATGGGACATTGCTTGGGCGTGGACACAACCGCCGAGTACAGGAAGGTGACCCGTCGGCGCACGGTGAAACCGATGCGTTTCGCAAAGCGGGCCGCCAGCAAAGTTATCGCGACACGATAATGGTCACGACTCTGGCGCCGTGTTGGTATTGCAGCGGACTTGTCCGGCAATTCGGCATCGGCACAGTTGTCGTCGGTGAGTCAGTGACGTTCCAGGGCGGCATAGATTGGCTGCGCGAAAACGGGGTCACCGTTGTCGAGATTAATTCAAAAGAGTGTGAACGGATGCTCCAGACATATATTGCTGAGAATCCGGAAATCTGGAACGAAGATATTGGTGAATAGATATGTCAAAGAACTTAACTGCCGTTGAGGCCGTGAAGACTATCAAATCGGGTGATCGCGTTTTTATTCACGGGATCGCTGCGGCGCCCGCACAGCTGATCAATGCGATGACAGATCGCGCGGACGAGCTCCGCGACGTCGAGATCGTTCATCTTCATACCGAGGGCAAGGCGCCCTACGCCGAACCGCAATACGCGGAGAGCTTTCACGTCAATGCATTTTTTGTCGGGGCGAATGTTCGACAGGCGGTGCGAGACGGTCGAGGAGACTATATACCTGTTTTCCTGTCGGAAATACCGGCCCTTTTTAGAAAAAGTGTACTGCCGCTAAATGTTGCCTTGATCCATGTTTCACCGCCTGATAAGCACGGATTTTGCTCGCTGGGCGTATCTGTCGATATTGCACGTGCAGCGGTCGATTGCGCAGACCACGTGATAGCGCAGGTTAACCCAAACATGCCGCGAACGATCGGTGACGCACTGGTAAGTGTTGACGACATCGATGCCTTTGTTGAGGTAAATGACCCGCTGCATGAGGCGCCGGTCCCGGCCCTGTCAGAGGTTGACCGTATGATCGGCGGACATATATCGGGAATGATCGAAAACGGGGCGACTTTACAGATGGGTATCGGGTCGATTCCGAACGCCGTTTTGTCGGCACTCAAAGGGCACAAAGACCTCGGTGTTCACACCGAGATGTTTTCGGACGGCCTGATCGACCTAGTGGAATCCGGCGTCGTTAATGGCGAAAAGAAAGTAAAGCATCCGGGCAAGATAGTTGCCGGATTCGCAATGGGCACACGGCGGCTCTATGATTTCATTGACGACAACCCGCAGGTGCTGATGCTCGATATCGCCTACGTTAACGACAGTGCCGTCATTCGCCGTAATCCGAAAGTCACTGCGATCAATAGCGCGATCGAGGTCGATCTGACGGGCCAGGTTTGTGCGGATTCGATCGGAACGGTGTTGTATTCGGGCGTCGGAGGCCAGATGGATTTCATTCGAGGCGCGTCACTGTCGGAGGGCGGTAAACCGATCATCGCGCTGCCATCTGTAACTTCGCGCGGTGAGAGCAAGATCGTACCTTTCCTGAAGGAAGGCGCCGGTGTCGTTACCACCAGGGCTCACGTTCATTACATTGTTACCGAATACGGGGTCGCTAATCTTTACGGCAAAAATCTGCGGCAGCGGGCGACCGAACTGATCTCGATCGCCCATCCGGATCACCGCGAATCACTTGAGGCGGCTGCTTTCGAGCGATTTCGCTCAGCCTGAACCATATTGAACTTATTTCCCGGGATTGATGACCGGCAGGCCCTTTGCGGCAAACTGCTTGTTAAACTCCCCAATATCCTCCGATTTCATCTTCGCCAGGGCCGCTAATTGACGGTCTATCTGGGCTGTTAGATCGGTAAATACGATATACGCCGAGGCCGTCGGCCCGTCGTCCGAGCCATCAACAAACGAGCTGAGCGCCGCGAGTTTGTTATTCAACCTTATCGGATAATTCAACGTATCCTGCACACTCTTCACCTTTGTCTGCATCAGTGCTTCTTCGATCTCGGTCAGTTTTTTCGCAATATCCTTTGCCTTGTCGATGAGATCTTTGTGGTCGGGGGCCTTGAGCCGCCTCGAGAGACTCTCAAGCTGCGTCCGCGTATCGCGGATGTCGAGGATAGCCTGATGCGTTTCGCTTAGTTTTACGTTGATCTTTGACATTAGATCGAATTGTTTTGCGAACTCTTCGGTTGTAGTCGAAAGTCGCGGGTCGGCCTTTATAGCAAACGATTCGGTCGTGACCGTTTTTCCGTCGACGCTTAGCCGAACCTGATAGATGCCAGGCGAAACACGCGGGCCCGCGAGGGAACCGCCCCACATTATCAATCCCGGAACCGTCGTCGCATTTGGCAGGCGATAATTCCAAACGAAAGTGTTCAACCCCGCTTCGGCTGGAACCGGCGGCTCACCGGCTTGCCCAAATCCCGTTGGCGCTGGGCTGGGTTGCGGCGCACCGGCTGGCGGATCGGGCCGCTTGCTAAATTTTCGAAGCACTTTGCCGGTTGCATCGAGGAATTCGATCGCAATTTCGGTCTTTGGTTTCTCTCTCAAATAGTAATTTACGAGGGCCCCATTTGCGGGATTTCGTCCAACGGTCGCGGTTGGCGGAAGATTGCCGCCGCCGCCCGCGGTGCGATAGGCATCCTCGGGTTTGAAGAGAAATGCGTCGGCCTTTTGAGCTTCTGCTAGCTGATAAAGGATCGGCAGATTATCGAGAACGTAGAAAGATCGTCCCTGAGTTGCGACAACCAGGTCTTTTTCGCGTTTTTGAACTGTGATGTCCGTAATCGGAACGACCGGAAGATTAAGTTGCAGGCTGAGCCAGCTTTCGCCATCATTCGTCGAATAGTAGATGCCGCGTTCGGCTCCGGCATACAAAAAACCGCGTTTATTTGGGTCCTCGACAATGGTTCGCGCAAATTGATCCGATGGGATTCCGTTTACGATCTTCTTCCACGATTTACCATAGTCGCTGGTTTTATAGAGATACGGTTTTGGATCGTCATTTTTGTAATTGGTCGCCGCGAAATATGCCGAGCCCGCGTCAAACGGCGACGCCGACACCTCGTTGATCTGTATCCATTCGGGCAGATCCTTTGGCGTAACATTACCCCACGTCCGCCCGTTGTCCTGACTCACCTGAACTAGGCCATCGTCGCTGCCCGTCCAGATAACGCCTTGCTTTACGGGCGATTCATCGACGGTAAAGATCGTGTCGTAGTACTCAATACTCGTGTTGTCCTGAGAAATCGGCCCGCCGGACGACTTTTGACGTGACTTGTCGTCGCGCGTCAGGTCGGGCGAGATCGCCTGCCACGATTGTCCCTCATCAAGCGATCGGAATAATATGTTGGCCGCCGTATAAAGGGCGTATTTGCCATCCGTTTTGTGAGGCGAAAAGAGTATCGGGAAATTCCATTGAAAGCGGTATTTTGTGCCGTCGGCGCCAGAACCCATCGGATTGTCCGGATAAACATCGACGTTCCTTTCTTGGCCGGTTTTGTGATTGTAGCGTGACAACAGCCCGTCATAGCTGCCTGCAAATACGATCTCTGAATTCTCCGGGTGCGGAGCGATCCAGCCCGATTCGCCACCGCCAACCGCGAACCAATCTCCCGTCGTGATCGCAAATCCATCCGAACGCGACGCTATCCGCACACTCGAATTATCCTGCTGCGAACCATAAATATTGTACGGAAAGTCGTTGTCAGTCGTTACGCGGTAAAACTGGGCGGTCGGCTGATCCTCGTCGCTCCAACTGGCGCCGCCATTCGTGCTCACTGTCGCTCCGCCGTCGTTTCCATTTATCATTTTCTTTGAGTCAGAAGGGTTTATCCAAAGATCGTGATGGTCCCCGTGTGACCCGCCGATAGTGGTAAAGGTGCGCCCGCCGTCGATAGATTTATGAAACTGGACGTTCAAAACAAAGACGGTATTTTCGTTTTCCGCATCGGCGTAAACTCGGTTGAAATACCACGGCCGCTGTCTGATATTGGCGTTGTCACTGACGCGCTGCCATGTTTCGCCGCTATCGTCTGAGCGAAACAGCCCGCCGTCTTTGTTCTCGACCATCGCCCACAAACGGTTCGGATTTACAGGTGAGATTGTGACGTTTATCTTGCCGAGTACACCTCCTGGCAGACCCTTGTTCCGAGAAATTTCTGTCCACGTGTCACCGCCGTCCGTCGATTTGAACAAGCCGCTTCCGTCCCCGCCGCTATCCATTCGATATGGCTTTCGCCCTATCTGCCAAAAGGCCGCGTAGATCGTGTTTGGATTTGTTGGGTCAAGGATGAGGTCGCTTGCACCTGTTTCAGAGTTTCGATAAAGTACGCGGTCCCAGGTCTTTCCGCCATCCTTACTGCGAAAGATGCCGCGCTGCTCGTTGCTGCCCCAAAGGTGTCCGATGGCCGCAACATACACGATGTCGGGGTTTTTCGGATGCACGCGCACCCTCGATATCTGCTGTGTATCGGCTAGACCGACATTCTTCCAGGTTTTTCCGCCGTCGATCGATTTATAAACGCCGTCACCGCTAGATACATTACCGCGAACGGTGTGTTCGCCCATTCCGACGTAAATCGTGTTCGGATCCGAATCGGCAACGTCGATTGCACCGACCGAGCCGGTTTTGAAAAAGCCGTCCGAAACATTTAACCAATTAGCTCCGGCGTCCGACGATTTCCAAACCCCGCCGCCCGTCGCACCGTAATAATAGACATTTGGCTGGCTTGCGATGCCCTCGACCGCGCCGGAGCGCCCGCCGCGAAAGGGGCCAATTAGCCGGTATTGAAAAGTTTTTAGCGGATCGTCCTTTTTCTGCGTCGCAGTTGCCGTTTGAGAGCTTGCCGGCAGTGAAACGAAAAGCGACAGCGCAAACACGAATCCGACGGCCACTACGCATCTGGTTATTGAACAAAAGTTAGGCAATATATTCATTAGGGCACCTCGTTCTACAAACTGATCACGGGAATTTAAACTGTTACTCAGAAAAACTAAACGAAATGTATTTCAAAAACAAATGAGCTGTCGCAAAAGTAGGCAACCGAGGGCGATGCTGGCGGTACCGTTCGGTTTGAAAGGCATCTTGATTCGTCATAGTATAAAGACTGAAGAAGAATTTCTGGTTTTTTGATTCAAACATATTCATTCAGAAGAAGAGAACTAATAATGACAAACAATAAACAGGCAGTAATAATCAGTGCGGCGAGGACGCCGACAGGAAGATTTCAGGGATTGCTAAAGGGCTTTTCGGCCCCCGATCTCGGAGCGATCGCTATCAAAGAAGCCGTAAAGCGTGCCGAAATCGGCAATGAGCAGGTCGACGAGGTCATTATGGGCTGCGTCGTCCAGGCCGGGATCGGACAGGCACCGGCGAGACAAGCGGCGTTGAAGGCGGATCTTCCGCCAGAGGTGTCGGCTTTGACGATCAATATGGTCTGCGGCTCAGGGCTGAGGGCGGTCGCACTTGCGTCGCAAGCGGTTCAGCTCGGCGACTCTGAGTTTGTGGTTGCCGGCGGTATGGAGTCGATGTCAAACATTCCGTTTGCTCTGCCGGGCGCCCGTGACGGTTATAAGATGGGAAATCAGTCGGTGGTCGATCTGATGATACACGATGGTCTCTGGTGTCCTTTTGAAAACTGGCATATGGGCAATACCGGTGAGGTCGTCGCCGAGAAATATCAGATCACGCGCGAGGCTCAGGATAATTTCGCTTTTGATTCTCACCGAAAGGCCCACGAAGCTCAGGTCGCGGGGCGTTTTAGGGATGAGATCATTCCCATTGAGATACCGCAAAAGAAGGGCGACCCGATCTTACTTGATTACGACGAGCCGGTGCGGCCCGAAACAACGGTCGAGAGCCTCGCAAAACTTCGCCCTGCGTTCAAAAAGGATGGCGGAACGGTAACCGCGGGTAATGCTCCGGGCGTAAATGACGGGGCATCGGCGCTTGTGGTAACTTCGGCCGACAATGCGGTAAGCCTCTCAATCGAACCACTCGGACGCGTTGTTGCGTGGGCTTCGTCCGGTATCGAGCCAAAGCTGATCATGATGGCACCTGTCAAGGGCGTTCAGAACGTGCTGGCAAAAGCCGGTTGGGATATGAAAGACGTCGATCTTTTCGAACTCAACGAAGCGTTCTCAGTCCAGGCTCTCGGCGTTATGAAAGAACTTGGCCTCGATATGGAAAAGGTCAACGTCAACGGCGGTGCGGTCGCCCTAGGGCACGCTATCGGCAATTCGGGCGGCCGCATTCTGACCACGCTTTTATTCGAGATGAAACGACGCGGAGCTAAACGCGGCGTCGCAGCGCTTTGTCTCGGCGGCGGCAATTCAGTTGCTCTCGCGGTCGAACGCGATTGACGGATTTTTGCAACAAACGTTCAGTGATTTTCGTTTATTGAAACAGATTAAGCGCGATTTGTCGCGATCAAAAACGGGGAAGAAGGATGACAGCAAAAGAACATAATCGTCTCGTTGGAATTTTCCTGATGGCTCATGGCGGCCTGCAAATGGTCGTGATGATTTTCATCGGCCTTATTTATGGTGTGATTGGATCGGCGATGCTGATTGGCGGAAAGAAAGGCGAAGAACAGATGGTTGGTGCCATTTTTATCGGAATGATCGTCTTGCTTGTCGTTTTGTCACTGGTGTTTGGATTGCCGCAGTTCATTGGTGGTTACAAATTGTGGAAAGAAAAGGCAAATGCCCGCACATGGGGGATCGTAGGCAGCATCATCTCTTGTTTGTCGTTTCCATTAGGAACCGCTGCCGGTGTCTACGGTCTCTGGTTTTTATTTGGCGAACAAGGTAAACAGCTCTATTTGGGCAGCGCTCATCAGCCAGTGTTTCCGAACACGCCGCAGCCGCCACCGCCTAACAGCTGGCAATAGCCTGTTGATACTTACAGTCGTTTTCAAAATCGGGTGATGAGGTGACTAAATCTCGTCGCCCGTTTGTTTTGTTCTAAAGGCGTAGTTTATTCTAAGTCTTGTAACTATTAATCTTTCGGATGAGGTGTAAAACCAAACAATGAGCGAAATTATTGGAGTTATCGGCGCCGGAACAATGGGCAGCGGCATTGCTCAAAACGCCGCGAATACGGGTTTTGATGTTGTCATGTGTGACGTGAATGCAGAGCTGGTCGCTCGGGGAATGCTCAATATCGACAAAAGCCTCGATCGTTTTGTAAAAAAGGAAACGATGACCGAGGAGCAAAAGGCCGAGGTTGTTGGGCGAATAACGACAACGACCGAACTCGTCGATCTAGGCGGGTGTACGCTCGTCGTCGAAGCCGCGTCCGAAAATTATGAGATCAAGAAAGAGATATTCGAAAAACTAGATCAAATCTGCGGCCCCGACACGATTCTCTCATCAAATACCTCATCGATTTCGATCACGAAGATCGCGGCGACCACGACCCGTCCGGACAAGGTCATCGGGATGCATTTTTTCAACCCGGTTCCACTTATGAAATTGGTTGAAGTTATCCGTGGAATTGCAACATCTGATGAGACTTACGCGAAAGTAAAAGGCGTGTCTGAGCAATTAGGGAAGGTGCCGGTCGAGTGCAACGATTCGCCCGGATTTGTATCGAATCGCGTGCTTATGCCGATGATCAACGAGGCGATCTTCGCATTACACGAGGGTGTCGCAACTAAGGAATCGATCGACGAGATAATGAAACTCGGGATGAATCACCCGATGGGCCCGCTAACGCTTGCCGATTTCATTGGCCTCGATGTCTGCCTCGCCATTCTAAACGTTATGCACGACGGTCTCGGCGACCCGAAATACCGCCCGTGTCCCCTGCTTAGGAAATACGTCGATGCCGGTTGGCTCGGGCGTAAGAGCGGGAAAGGTTTTTACGATTATCAGTAACTAAAACTAAACTCCCGCATTGCGCGTATTAGATCAGACTTTGTTATGGAAATATATATGAGAAAAATTGCTTTTATTTTATTGCTCGGGTTGGCTTTTTGCCTCAACGTGGCCGCACAAGTAAAGGTTACGCCGCTTAAAATTAAAGAACGGACGTTGGCAAACGGGCTGAAGGTCGTCTCTTTGCAGGATAATTCTAGCCCGACGGTTGCCATTCATGTGTGGTACAACGTCGGCGGCAAGAACGACCCGCAAGGGAAATCGGGCTTTGCGCATATGTTCGAGCATATGATGTTCAAATCGACCAAGAATATGCCGAACGAAAAGATGGACCGACTTACCGAGGACGTCGGCGGTTTTAACAACGCCTCGACTTGGGATGATTTCACCAACTATTACGAGGTCGTGCCGTCCAATTATCTTGAGACTCTCCTCTGGGCTGAGTCCGAGCGAATGGTGAACCTCAACGTCGACGACGCGAATTTCGCATCGGAACGTGACGTCGTTAAAGAGGAATTTCGCCAGAGCGTTCTTGCACAGCCGTACGGCCGGCTTTTCGAGTATATAAGCAGCCTTTCTTATGCCAAGCACCCTTACAAACGAGGCGTTATCGGAGATCTAGATCAATTAAATGCCGCTACGCCCGCGGACGCCAAGTCATTTTACGACCTGTATTATCGTCCGGACAATGCCTATTTGATTGTTGTCGGCGATTTTGAGCAGGTAAAGATGGACGCGTGGACTGACAAATATTTTGGTCGGGTCAGGCAACCGGAAACGTCGATCCCTCGGGTCACTGAAAAGGAACCGGTTCGGACGAAGGAGGTTCGCTTTGAAAAGACGGCTCCGAATGTTCCGTTTCCGGCTGTTGCCATCACCTATCTCGGACCAAAATCAAATGACGCCGACATTCCCGCTTTACGTGTTGCGGACAAGATCTTGAGCGGCGGCGAGAGCTCGCGGCTCTATCAATCACTCGTATACAAACAGCAAATTGCGCAAGAGGCGTCATTCAATCTCGATAACAAAGTTGACGGCGGGCTGCTTTACTTTTTTGCGATCGCGAGCGAAGGCAAACAGGCCGCTGAGCTTGAAAAGTCGCTCCTCGCCGAACTGAAACTAATCCAGGACAAAGGCGTGACGCCAAAAGAACTTGCAAAAGCCAAAAACCAGCTTATCGCCGACGCGATACGCTCGACCGAAACAAACGACGGCAAGGCCATTGCCATTGAGCGTGCCGTGGCTTACGAAGGCGATCCAAAGGCCGTAAATTCTAACGTCGCACGACTGCAGGCCGTAACGGCAGCGGACGTTCAACGAGTAATGAAAAAATACTTTACCGATACAAATCGTGTCGTGATCTATTACACGGGAGAAGAAAGTAAAAAGTAAAAAGTCAAAAGGAAAAATTATGAAGCAGCTAGAGATATTAAAGATCGTGGTTCGGCGAAGTTTCTTTGCCTTTTTCCTTTTTACTTTTGGCTTTTCGTTTGTGCTAGCACAAACGGAGACGCCGCCGGTGCCGTCGGCGCCCAAGTCGGTGACTGTTCCGGCTGTAAAAGAAAAGAAACTTAGAAACGGACTCACAGTCGCTGTCGTGCAAAAGACAGCAACGCCGATAGTCACGATACAGTTGTTGGTTAAGTGTGGTGCGTCGTGCGAAGGCGTGTCAAAAGCTGGCTTGGCCAACATAACAGCATCGATGCTGACAAAGGGCACAAAAACGCGCACCGCTACGCAGATCGCGGAGGCGATCGAGTTTCTTGGCGGTTCGATCAATAGCGGCGCCGGCTGGAACAGTTCATTTGTTTCGGTGACCGTCACGGCCGACAAGGTCGATCAGGCGATGGCGATCCTCGCCGATGTCGTATTGAACCCAAAATTCGACCAAAGCGAACTCGAACTACTCAAAACACAGACGCTCGACGGGCTGACCTACAACCTCAAGCAGCCGTCATTCCTCGCAAACTACGTTGCGAGTAAATATAGTTTCGGCGAGCATCCCGCGGGAGGTACGCCGGCGAGTATCAGCGGCATTTCGAGCGCCGATATTGCCAAGTTTCACAACGACAATTTTAAGCCCGAACGTTCCGTCTTAATTTTTACGGGCGACATTTCGCCTGCGAGGGCAGCGACAATGTCGACTGGCGTCTTCGGAAAATGGAAACAAACTCCTGTGTTTGCTGAGAGCGGGCCTGGCGTTGCGATTCGTTCGGAACAAATAACACCGCTTGTTAGACGTATTCTTGTTGTCGATCTGCCAAAATCCGGACAGGCCGCTGTTGTTTACTCAAATTCGGTGCCAACCATAGGTAGAACTAATACGGCGTATTATCCCGCTTCGGTTTTGAACTCGGTTTTTGGCGGTGGATATTCATCTCGGCTTAATTACGAGATCCGGATCAAGCGTGGTCTGAGTTACGGTGCCGGTAGTAGTTTTGGTTGGCGCAGCTCAAAAGCGAATTTTTCGACAAGGGCGCAAACTAAGAATGAATCTGCTGCAAATGTTGCCGAACTCGTCCTTGAGGAATTGAAGAAATTAAC
>Ga0209797_10000029_pt1 | contig 66216 bp, 59 predicted proteins | sample DOMMetBare3Fresh_2_FD_187472 | JGI IMG/M metagenome (GOLD analysis project Ga0209797, IMG submission 187472) | Wetland sediment microbial communities from St. Louis River estuary, USA, under dissolved organic matter induced mercury methylation -... | ecosystem: Environmental > Aquatic >... | reverse complement strand
CGCGCGAAACACAGAATAAGATCTTGCGCGTGCTTGTCGACCAAACCTTCCAGCGCGTCGGCGGCAGCAGCAACGTGACGGTCGACGTGCGCATCATTTCCTCGACCGGCCGCAACGTCGAGGCGGAAATCGCTGCCGGCAAATTCCGCGAGGACCTCTATCATCGACTGTCCGTCGTCCCGATCCGGGTTCCGCCGCTGGCGGAGCGCCGCGAGGACATCCCCGATCTGGTGCGCTACTTCATGGAGCAGATTTCGCTGGCGACCGGTCTGCCGCGGCGGCTGATCGGCGAGGACGCGATGGCGGTGCTGCAGTCGCACGACTGGCCCGGCAACGTGCGTCAGCTTCGCAACAACGTCGAACGCCTGATGATTCTCGCTGGCGGCGATCCGGATGCGATCATTACCGCCTCGATGCTGCCGCAGGATGTCGGCTCGATGGTCCCTTCGATGCCCAACGGCAACGGCGGCGAGCAGCTCATGGGCCTGCCGCTGCGGGAGGCGCGCGAAGTATTCGAGCGCGAGTATCTGGTCGCCCAGATCAGTCGCTTCGGCGGCAATATCTCGCGCACCGCCGAGTTCGTCGGCATGGAGCGCTCGGCGCTGCACCGTAAGCTCAAGGCGCTCGGAATCGACTGAACGACATATTTGATTGCGCAATCCGCAAAGGTCCTGCTCTATGATTGCCGAGGAATCATAAAAGGGCAGGCACGCATGGAGTCGGATGGCTTCGTCGAGCGCTTGCGACGGATTGCGGCCGGACTTGCCGTCGTGCCGGCGCTTGCGTTGCCTTGCGGTCGCGTTGCGGCTCAGACTCCACAGGAGGTGCAGCGGCTGGCCGAGCAGGCGATCCGCCGGCTTGACCTGCAGACCAATTTCCCGGTCGTGCCCGAGCCGTTGCGGCTCAATCTGCCAATACCCTCGGAAGTGCTGTGGATCGTGATCATCGTTGCGGTCGCCGTGATGCTATACGCGTTCCGGGATCTGATCCCGATCTTGCGGTCAGCACAGGGCAATGATTGGACAACAACCGAGGCGGGCTTTGGTGACGGCAAAGCCGGCACGCCCTCTGCGGCGCTCGGGGCCGCCGATCAGCTGGCTGCCGAGGGACGCTTTGTCGAAGCCATGCATGTCCTTTTGCTCCAGGGGCTGGCCGCCATCCGGGTGGGGCTTCACGAGGAGTTCGCGGACTCGCTCACGAGCCGCGAGATTCTGCGCAACGCCCGTTTGCCGGAGGAAGGCCGCACGTCGCTGCGCGACCTCGTCACCCGTGTGGAATTGACCTATTTCGGCCAGCGTCCCGCCGCGCACGACGACTATGTCGCTTGCCGAACCAGCTTCAACGCGCTGAACCAGGCGCTCTATGGCAGCACGCCCGCATGAGCGACGCACCGACCTTCTCGCGCAAGCTGTTGCTGGGTTGGATCGCGGGTGCCGTGGTGATCTTTGCGGCGTCCATGTACCTGATGGGTGCGAAGGAGCACGAGGGGCCGGACAACACCGGCGCCAGCACATTCTCGCGCTCAGCCATCGGCCATGCCGGCCTCTTCGACGTGCTGCAGCGGCTCGATATTCCGGCGATCAAGAGCACGTCGAATTCATTGGATCGGCTGGAGAGAGGCGGGGTGCTGGTGCTCGCCGAGCCCCGCGCCAGTGTCGGGGCAGACGACGCGATGGGCAGGCTGCTCAAGGCCGAGAGGATTCTCCTCGTGCTGCCGAAATGGGCCGGGTTGCGGAGCGAGCAGCACCCAGGCTGGCTGCGCGAGGTCCGGCAACGGACAGTTGCCGCGGCATTGTCGGCGGTGATGCTTGTTGCGCCTCGCGCAGATGTGGTGCGGGAGGACGGCGAGGTCAAATGGACCACCAATGAGCTCGGCCTCGCTCCCAACGTGGTCACACCCACCCAGCTTATCCGCGGACCGGGCCTGCGCCCGGTCATCGCCGGTGAGCAGGGGATGTTGGTGGGCGAGCTGGTCGAACGCAATCGCACCATTTTGGTGCTCTCGGATCCGGACGTGATTTCCAATCACGGCCTCGCGCGCGAGGGCAACGCGGCGCTCGCGGTCGCCCTTATCAAGCGACTGCGCGGGGCGAGCGGAACGATTGTGTTCGATGAGACCATCCACGGCTATACCGGCCCGGCCGAGAACCCGTTCGCGCTGCTCTTTCGCTTTCCGTTCGTGATCGCAACCATCCAGGGGCTGGTCGCAGTTGCGCTGCTCTTGTGGGCAACGCTGGCACGCTTCGGCGCGCCTCAGTCGGTCCCGCCGCCGCTCAGCGCAGGGCGCGCGGGCCTGTTGCAGAACATGGCAAAGCTCATTGAATTCACCGGTCATCAGCAGGTGATGGTCCGCCGCTATATCGAGGAGACCCTGCGTCACGTGGCGCGCCAGCTGCATGCGCCGCGTGCGCTTGCGGGCGACGCGCTGGTGGCTTGGCTCAAGCGCGTCGGCGGAGCCCGCGGCGTCACGGTCGATTGCGGTTGGCTGATGCACCAGGCTCGTGAACTAGGCGAGGCAGGCCGGCGGGATCAGGCTTCGCTGGTCCGGCTCGCCCGCGATACTCATCGATGGCAAGGGGAAATGCTCGATGGACGTCCAAGACATCCGCGCGATCACTGAGCGTGTGCGCGGCGAAGTCCGCAAGGCCGTCGTCGGCCAGGATGCGGTCATCGAGCTCATGCTCACGAGCCTCCTGGTCGGCGGCCATATCCTGCTCGAGGGCGTTCCGGGTACCGCCAAGACCATGATCACCCGCGCCTTCGCGGCCAGCCTGCACCTGCAATTCGGCCGCATCCAATTCACGCCCGACTTGATGCCGGGCGACGTGCTGGGCACCAACCTGTTCAACTTCCAGACCAACGGCTTCGTGCTGACCAAGGGTCCGATCTTCACCCAGCTTCTGCTCGCTGACGAGATCAACCGCACGCCACCCAAGACCCAGGCTGCGCTGCTGCAGGCCATGAACGAGCGCACCATCACGATCGACGGCAAGGACTATCCACTGGGCCAGGAATTCATGGTGGTGGCGACCCAGAATCCGATCGAGCAGCAGGGGACCTATCCGCTCCCCGAGGCGCAGCTCGACCGCTTTCTGTTCAAGATCATCATCGATCATCCGAGCCGGGACGAGGAGCGCGCCATCATCCGTCAGCACGGCCATCGGTCGGCCATGCCGCGGCTGGAAGATTTCGGCTTGCAGCCGGTCGCCGACGTTGCGATTCTGGCGGACGCCCGCGACGCCGTTACGCGCGTTCGCCTTTCCGATGAGCTCGTCGATTATATCGTCGACGTGATCCGCTCAACCCGCGAGCATTCCTCGCTCGAGTTCGGTGCTTCGACGCGCGCGGCCAACATGCTGGCCGCCGGCGTGCGCGCCTATGCGGTCTTGCAGGGCCGCGATTTCGTGATCCCGGATGACGTGAAGGCGCTCGCGCTGCCGGTGCTGCGCCATCGCCTCACGATGTCACCTGGGGCTGAGATCGAGGGGCTCAGCACCGACCGGATCCTGCGCGACATCCTCGACCAGACGCCGGCTCCGCGATGATCCGCCCGACCGGCCGAGCTGTCCTTGCCTTCGTCTGCGGGATTCCGCTGGCGCTCATCGTTGCCATCTATGACCCAAGCCTGTGGGTCATCTCGTTCGCCTATGGGGCGCTGGTTCTGCTCGCGGCCTTGACCGACGCCTCGCTGGCGTTTCCGCCGCGGCTGCTCGACCTCAAGATCGCCGTGCCGGACCACCTCGCCATCGGCGAGCGGGGCGCAACCACGGTGACGATCGCAGCAACGCGATGGCGCCGGGCCACCACTTTTGAGCTCATCGCGGATCAGCGGGGCGAGATCGAGCCGTCCGTCATCGTCGCTGGCTTGCTGCCGGTCGAACAGCAGGCGCGCCTCGCCCTGCCCATCATTCCGCGCCGGCGCGGACAGATTCACGTTGACCGGATCTGGGTGCGTTGGCGGGGGCCGCTTGGGCTCGTTGAGTTCGTGCGGCAAGTGCCGGTGGACCGCGTCATCGACGTCCTGCCCAACGTGCGAGGCGTGCATGGCGTCGCGCTGCAATTCTTCTCCCGCGAGGCCATCTACGGCATCAAGACCGAGCGGCACAAAGGCGAGGGCGCTGAATTCGAGGCGCTGCGCGAATACGTCCCCGGCTTTGACAGCCGCTTCATCGACTGGAAGCATTCGGCCCGCCATCGCAAGCTCGTCTGCAAGGAGTTCCAGATCGAGCGCAATCATCCGGTGGTCATGGCATTCGATACCGGGTATCTCATGCTGGAGCCGATCGACGGCATCACTCGGCTTGACCACGCCATCAATGCGGGCTTGGCGCTGGCCTGGATTTCGCTGCAGGGCGGCGACCTGGTCGGCATCTATGGATTCGACGCGGCGGTTCGCCACTATCTCGGTCCCATCCGGGGAATATCGGGCTTTGCACGCATCCGCCGCTCGACCGCCGAGCTCAGCTACCAGCATCAGGAGACCAATTTCACACTCGGCCTCGCCGAGCTCAACGCACGCCTCAAGCGCCGCGCGCTGGTCATATTGTTCACCGACTTCGTCGATACCATCACGGCCGAATTGCTGATCGAAAGCATGCAGCGGGTTGCCAATCGGCACGTGGTGATCTTCGTGACCCAGCGCGGATCGGTCCTGCAGGGGGCGGTTGAGGCGGCGCCCAACCAGTTCACCGACGTGGCACAATCGGTCATCGCGCACGACTTCCTGCGCGAGCGCAGCATCGTTCTGGAGAGGCTGGAACGGCTTGGCGTCCACTGCCTCGATGTTCCTAGCCGCGGCTTGTCAGTCGCACTCATCAACCGCTATCTGCTGATCAAACAACGCGGCCTGATATGAGCATGCCCGCTGCCGTAACTGACTCACCCACCGGCGCCACCACCGGCAGGCCGGAGATCGTTCTCAAGAGCAGCGAATTCCGCAAGGGTCGCGCGGAGGGCTGGCTCGAGCTTGAGCGGCTCGTCGACCGCGTCGAGCGCCGTGGCACTCGCACGCTGTCGCTTGACGAGCTGCAGCGATTGCCGATCCTCTACCGCGCCGCTCTGTCATCGCTGTCAGTCGCGCGCACCATCGTGCTCGACCGCAATCTTCTCCTGTATCTTGAAACGCTCTCGGTGCGCGCGTTTCTCGCGGTCTACGGCCCGCGCGCCAATCCGCTGACGGGCCTGCGCGCATTCTTCGGGCAGGAGCTGCCGGCCGCAGTTCGTGCCGCGCGCTGGCACATCCTGATCGCTGCGCTGACCCTGCTGCTCGGCGTCGTCGCCGGCTTCATGCTGACGGTGCAGGACGAAACCTGGTTCACGTCTTTCGTGCCATCCGGACTGTCCGGCGGCCGCGGGCCGACGAGCACGCGCGCTGACCTCTACAACCGGGAAATCTTCGCGCCCTGGCCCGGCTTGGTCGAGTCGTTCGGACTCTTCGCCGGCGTGTTGTTCAACCACAACACGCTGATCGGAATTCTGACGTTCGGCCTTGGCATGGGGATCGGCATCCCGACCATCATGCTGACCCTGTACCAGGGCCTGCCGATCGGTGCCTTTGTGGCGCTGCATTACAATCGCGACTTGACCATCGACTTCCTCGGCTGGCTGTCCATCCATGGCGTCACCGAGCTGGGCGGGCTGATCTTGTTCGCCGCCGGCGGACTGGTCATCGCTGAAAAGATGCTGTTCCCCGGCCGCTACTCCCGGCTGGAGAACCTCGCCATGCATGGCCGGCTGGCGGGTCAGATGGCGGTGGGGGCGGTCATCATGCTGTTTGCGGCAGCGTTCCTCGAAGGCGGATTCCGCCAGCTCGTTCAGAGCACTCCGTTGCGTTTCGCCATCGGATTTGGGGTGGGTGCGCTCTGGCTCGCCTATTTCTCTCTGGTCGGCAGGGGCACACGCCGATGACGCTTGCACACGATCGCACCTCCGACTTCCTGGAAGGCGGCCGGCGCGAGCGCCGCCAGATCGTGACGCCTGAAGGCGTCCCGCTGTCGGTCGAGCTTGCCGACTATGGCGAGCGGCTGGTCGCCTTCACCATCGACCTGTTCATCTGGCTCATCCTGATCATCGTGCTCGTGGTCGCGCTGGTGTCCGCGATTGGCGTAAGCCGCGCCAGCCTGGTGGCGGTCTCGATTGCGCTGTTCATCGGATTCATGGTGCGGAACCTGTATTTCGTGGCGTTCGAGCTGGCGTGGCGGGGCGCGACCCCGGGCAAGCGCCTGGTCGGCCTGCGCGTGATCGACCGGGCCGGCGGGCCGCTGCAGCCGTCCGCGATCGTGGCGCGCAATCTCACGCGCGAGATCGAAACATTCATTCCGCTCAGCGTCCTGTTGACCGCCGGCAAGTCCGCGGACGGGACGGTGGATTGGTCCAATCTCGGGATCGCGCTCTGGATGCTGCTGTTCGCAGCTCTGCCCTTCATCAACCGCGACCGGATGCGTGGCGGCGATCTCCTTGCCGGGACCCTCGTCATATCGCTGCCGAAGCGGGTGCTGTTGGGCGATCTGGTGGAGCGAAAGGCGCAGTTCTCATTCACCACCGCGCAGTTGCGCGCCTATGGCGCCTTCGAACTGCAGGTGCTCGAGGAGTTGCTGCGCCGCCCGGTCACTCCCGATTCGATGCGGCTCCTGACCGAGGTCTGCGACAAGATCTGCCGCCGGATCGATTGGACAACACCGATTGCCCCGACCGACATCCTGCCGTTCCTGCGCGAGTTCTATACCGCCGAGCGCGCCTTCCTTGAGCATGAGCAGCTCTTCGGTAAGGCGCGCCCCGACAAGCACGCCGGCCGCGGCGCTTGACCGGCGCCGCCGCAGTAGCGGCGTTCCAATCAGTCGAACACCGACGCGATCTGCTCGATGTCGATGCCTTCCTTGGCGACCCGCAGATCGTGATAGGCCATCACAACCGCAATCGAATAGTAGGCCCCATAAATGGCCATCCAAAGGAGCGTGCCCAGGATGGTCAGGATGTCGTTTCCGACCTGGCCCAACACCAGCTCGATGAGCTGGGAAACGATCAGGCTGACGATGATCAGAAGCAGCATCAGTCCGAAGATCTTCCAGCGATGCCCCTTCGTGAGCGCGGCGCTCCGCTTCAAGCTGGTCCACGGCCCCGTCCGCTCGACGACGCAGGCCGGCGTACCGACAAACCACATCGTCATCAGGATGAGCCCCGGAATGATCAGGAGCATCATCGCCAACCCGACCAGCAGGCCCATGATCAAGGCAAGCAGGATGACGGGGACGACCCGCGCAAAACCGACCTTCAGAGAATCGCCGAGACTGACCGGCCGGATGCGCATGGCTTGAAACGCCGCATGCACCATCACGGCCTGGCTGATCATGCCGAGCACGAATGACAGCAGGATGCCGATTCCGAACATGGCGAATGCCTGGCCGGACGGGTTGCCGCTAGCCATCGCCACAGTGCCCCGCTGCACAAGCAGGACCGTCGGCAGGTTGGCGACTGCCGCGATGAGGAAGAAGATCAAAAAGTTCTGCGACAAGATTGTCGCCGTGCGGCCAAGGACACGGCCGACGCGGAAATCGCTCTCTGCAAAGCGAGCAGACATTGCCGTATTTGTCATGAAACAGCCCCTCTTGAGTTGGTTCGGCAGTCTTGGTCGGCAGTCCTGGTCGGCCGCAATCGCAAGCGGCCATGCCGCAGCGTAGGAAGGCGATATCATAAGAGCGGCAGCATCCCGGCAACAAGACGGAACGTTTGCGGCTCCACCATGAAATGAGCTTGCCGAGCCCCCCCGTTCGCTTGTTGCGGAAAAGCTGGTATGCACGGCCGCATCCGGCCCCCAATTTCTCTCGATCGGAGCTGTCCTTGTCCCGCATTGCCTATGTCAACGGCCGATACCGGCCGCGCCGCGACGCCTCGGTCAACATCGAGGATCGTGGCTATCAATTCGCCGATGGCGTCTACGAGTTGTGTGAAGTCAGGGACGGGCACATGGTCGACGAGCGCCGTCACGTCGAGCGCTTGCGGCGATCCCTTCGCGAGTTGCAGATCGCGTTGCCGCTCGCGCCGGCGGCCTTGGCAGTCGTGATGCGCGAAACCATCCGCCGCAATCGCGTCCGCAACGGTATCGTCTACGTGCAGATCACCCGTGGGGTCGCGCGCCGAGACCATGCATTTCCGCCAGCCGGAACGCCGCCGAGCATCGTCGTCACCGCGCGCAGCCTCGATCCCGCAGGCAACGAGCGACTAGCGGCCGAGGGGATCACTGTCATCACCGTCCCTGATGGCCGATGGGCACGTGTTGATATCAAAACGATCGCTTTGCTGCCCAACGTGCTCGCCAAGCAGTCCGCCCGCACGCAAGGAGCGCGGGAGGCTTGGTTCGTGGACCGGGATGGCTGGGTGACGGAGGGGTCATCGACCAATGCTTGGATTGTCACCCACGAAGGAAAGGTGGTTACTCGCCCAGCTGATAACGGAATATTACGAGGCATCACCAGAAGCGTGCTGATCGACGCCATCAAAGCCCAGGGGCTTATATTCGAAGAACGCCCATTCACCGTGGCTGAAGCCTACGCCGCCCGCGAAGCCTTCGTAACCGCCGCAAGCCAGATTGTGATGCCGGTCGTGCGCATCGACGGCCGCCCTGTGGGTGACGCCAAGCCCGGCCCGGTCGCTACAGCCCTGCGGCATGATTTCCACAGGTACGCGGAGTGGGAGTGAGGTTGCATGACCTGAGATCAGCGCCTGCCTCCAACTTCTGCTTGCACCGACCCTTAGGGTGCCCTGTAATATCACCCATCCAGGTCCTTGCTCACCAAGCCTGAAGGACGGACTGACCCACAACCCGGTGCGCAAGCGACTTGGCCAAAAGCTCGCGGGAAGGGGCCCGCGATAAAAAACGGAACAAACACAATGGCGGCTGACCGCTCACAAAACCTTCAAGACACCTTCCTGAATCATGTTCGAAAGAGCAAGACTCCGCTCACGATCTTCCTTGTCAATGGAGTCAAGCTGCAGGGCGTCGTGACTTGGTTCGATAATTTCTGTGTCCTGCTACGTCGCGACGGACATTCGCAACTCGTTTACAAGCATGCGATCTCGACGATCATGCCGGGTCATCCGATCCAGCTGTTCGAAGGGGCTGAAGAACCGCCGGCAGGGGACAAACCGTAATTGGAACCCCGTCGTTTTGATCAGCGTAGCGACCGCCCCCTGCTCGGAGAGAGCGGGGGCGGCGCACGCACGATCGTGGTGGAACCCTATCGGCGCGTACGAACGCCCGCCGGCACGGGAATGCCGGCGCATGTTGTAGCGCGCTCGCCGGAGGCCAAGCTTGACGAGGCGATCGGGCTGGCGCGCGCGATCGATCTGTCCGTGGTGGAGGCCGGCATCGTACCAATCGCCGACATTCGTCCGGCGACCTACCTCGGCAAGGGCAAGGTCGAAGAGCTTGCCGGCCTCATCAAGTCCGACGAGATCGGCATCGTCGTGATGGACTGCGCGCTGTCGCCGGTCCAGCAGCGCAATCTGGAAAAGGCCTGGAGCGCCAAGGTCGTCGACCGCACTGGATTGATCCTCGAGATTTTCGGGCGGCGCGCACACACGCGCGAAGGTTCGCTGCAGGTCGAGCACGCGCATCTCACCTACCAGAAGAGCCGGCTCGTGCGCTCATGGACCCACCTTGAGCGTCAGCGCGGCGGCTTCGGCTTCCTCGGCGGCCCGGGCGAGAGCCAGCTCGAAACCGATCGTCGGCTGATCGAGGAGCGTATCGCCCGCATCGAGGATGACCTCGAGAAGGTCAAGCGCACGCGCCAGCTCCACCGCGACAGCCGCAAGCGCGTGCCGTACCCGATCGTTGCATTGGTCGGCTACACCAACGCCGGCAAGTCGACGTTGTTCAACAAGCTCACCCGTGCGCGCGTGCTGTCCGCCGACATGCTGTTCGCGACGCTCGACCCGACCATGCGCGCGCTCGATCTGCCGCACGGCGCCAAGATCATTCTCTCCGACACTGTCGGCTTTATCTCCGACCTCCCGACCACGCTGGTGGCCGCATTTCGCGCAACGCTCGAAGAGGTGGTCGCCGCCGACGTGATCCTGCACGTGCGCGACGTCTCGCACGAGGACAGCGAGGCGCAATCGCAGGACGTCGAGACCGTGCTGCGCCAGCTCGGCATCGAGCCGGGCCAGCAGCTCATCGAGGTCTGGAACAAGATCGATCGCCTCGACGCGGCTGCGCGCGAGCGGCTCGCCAACCTGGCTGAGCGCGCGGGCAGGCCCGCCATCCCGGTGTCAGCCCTCACCGGAGAGGGGCTCGATCGGCTCATGAGCGCGATCGAGGAACGCATCGCGTCGACCCGGATCGTGCTCGATCTCGTCCTCGACGGCGCCGACGGCGCCGGCATAAGCTGGCTCCATCGGAACACCGAAGTCCTGGCCAAGGCGGTCCGGGACGACGGCAGCGTCGCCATGACGGTGCGGGCGGACAAAACCAAAGCTGCCACCGTCCGGGCCAGATTTGTCGCCTGAATGAGCGCTGATAAGCGCCAATGAACGCCAAAGGCAGGGAGGACAGCATCCCATGGGCATCACGCGTTTGCTTCGTTTGATGGCGGTAGCCGCAGCGCTCGGCCTTTGCGCTGCCGGCGAAGCCGCGGCGCAGAACGTCACGATCCGCTATGGCCAGGCGTTCTCCGCGCTGCGCAGCATCTTCGCGCTCCCGCTTTTGGTCGCCGAGCGGGAAAAGTTCTTCGCCCGCGAAGGGCTCAACTTCGTTGTCGTCCCCATCACGGGCGGCGGCGAGAAGCTGGTCGAAGCGCTCCACGACGATACCGCCGACATGAGCCACGTGGCGACCGCGTTCATGATCCAGGCCGCGATGAAGGGCTCCGACGCAGTGGCCATCGCAGCCGAATTCAACAATCCGATCTACAGCCTGATTGCCAAGCCCGAGATCAAGACCTACGCCGACCTCAAGGGCAAGCTCCTCGGCTTCGCGGCCGAGACCGGCTCGATCACAATCTCCATCCGCAAGCTCATGGCCATGCACGGGCTGCAGCGCGACGACTATCGCACCAAGTTCGTGGACGGAACGCCCGATCGCCTCGCCTGTCTCACCGCTGGCGATTGCTACGCCGTTCCGCTCGGCCAGCCGCAGGATTTCGTCGCCATGCGGCAAGGCTACCGACTGCTTGGCCTCTCGACCGAAGCAGTCCCGGATTTCGTCTATACGGTGACGGCGGCGCGCAAGTCGTGGGCGGAAGCCAACAAGGATGCGGTCGGGCGCTTCGTGCGCGGGCTAGGGGCGGCGTTCCGCTTCATCCGCGATCCGTCGCGGCGCAACGACGTCGTGCGCACGATCGTCGAAACGACCGGGCTCGCGGAGGCCAATGCCCGGCTCTCGCTGTCACTCTATTTCGAGCCGGAGCGCAACGTGCTGCCACGGCAGGGCGAGATCGACCTCAAGGGATTCGCGACCGCGATCCAGTTCATGGGCGAGGCCGGCGTGCTCAAGGCGCCGCTGCCGCCGCCCGAGCGCTTCGTCGACCTGCAGTACCTGCGCGCGGCCGGGCTTCAGTAGCGGCTACTTTTCCGCAGCCTTGGCCTCGTCCCACAGCGCGTCCATCTCGGCGAGCGTGGACTCGCTGGGCGTCTTGCCGCGCGCCGCCAGCGCCCGCTCGATGGAGGCAAAGCGGCGCTCGAACTTCTGATTGGTCCCGCGCAGCACAGATTCCGGATCGGCATCGAGATGGCGCGCGAGGTTGACCACCGCGAACAGAAGATCGCCCGCTTCCTCCGCTGCCTGGCTGCGCTCACCTGACCGGATCGCAGCCTCGATCTCGTCCGCCTCCTCGCGGATCTTCGCCAGCACCGCCATCGGATCGTTCCAGTCGAAGCCGACCTTGCCGGCCTTCTGCTGCAGCTTGAGCGCGCGCGTGAGGGCAGGGAGCCCGACCGGTACGCCCGCCAGCGCTCCGGCCGGCGCCGCGGCCGGCTTCATCGCCTTCTCCTCGCTCTTGATGCGGTCCCAGAGCGACTTGACCTCATCGGCGGAGAGCCCGCGCGCATCGCCGAATACATGCGGATGGCGCCGCAACAGCTTCTCGGTGATCGCCTGCACGACGTCGCCAAAATCGAACGCGCCTTGCTCCTGCGCCATGCGCGCATGAAACGCCACCTGCAGCAGGAGATCGCCCAGCTCCTCGCGCAGGTCGACAAGGTCGCCGCGCGCGATCGCGTCGGCCACCTCATAAGCCTCTTCGAGCGTATAGGGCGCGATCGTCGCGAAATCCTGCTCCAGGTCCCAGGGACAGCCGGAGCCGGGCGTGCGCAGCGCCGCCATGATCTCGATCAGTCGCAAGATGTCGCGGGAGGCTTTCATGGAAGAGAATGTCCTGAATTACCCGGGATTTAGCGTTTAGTGCCGCCGTAGCCGCCGGTAAGCCCATAAGTCGCACGAATTCTGCCGAACCCGGATTGAACTCGGGTCGTCCGGACAGCTACACTCCGATTCAATCAAGGCCGTAGGGAGAACGCCATGACCACCATGACTCGAGCTCTTCTAGCCTCCGCGGCCGGCATCGGCATGATGCTTGCCGTTGCCGGACAGCCAGCGTCGGCTGCCAATGTGCGTGTCTACGTTACCAACAGCGGTGGCGACAACATGCATGTCGTCGATCCCTCGACCAACAAGGTCGAGTCCATCATCAAGGGCATCGAGGGCGCCCACGGTGTGGCCTTTTCGCCCGACGGCACGCGGGTCTACGCCAGCAACGAGGCCGACCATACGGTCGACGTGTTCGAGCAGAAGACCGGCAAGCTCATCAAGAAGGTCACCCTCAGTGGCCGTCCGAACAACATCGCGGTCGCCAAGGACGGGCGGATCGTCGTCGCCATCGCGCAGGACCCGGGCGCGCTCGACATCATCGATCCGGTCAAGCTCGAGCGCAAAGTCAGCGTCCTGGTGAAGGGCCGGCTGCACAACACCTATGTCACGCCCGACAGCAAATACGCGATCATGGGCTCGACCCGGACCAGCATGTTCACCGTTGTCGACCTCGCCAAGGAAGAAGTGGCCTGGGACCTCAATATCGGCAAGGGCGTCCGTCCCATGACCATCGACACCAATCCGGACGGCTCGACCAGAAACGTCTACATCCAGCTCTCCGATCTCAACGGCTTCGCGGTCCTTGATTTTGCCTCGCGCAAGGTGGTCAACACCATCGAGTTGCCCAAGGACGGCGGCGTCGAGGTCATCCATCATCGGATGGATTCACCCTCCCACGGCATCGGCGTCTCGCCCGACAACAAGACGCTGTGGGTGACCAGCATCCTCGCCAACGCCGTGATTGCCTATTCGCTGCCCGATCTCAAGCCGATCGGCCGCGTCGGGCTGCCCCAGATCAAGGTCCCCGGCCGCGACCCAATGGCGGCGGTGCCGAACTGGGTCACGTTCACACCCGACAGCAAGCAGATCTACATCTCCAACGCCGCGCACAATTCGGTCTCCGCGATCGACATGGTGGCGATGAAGGAGATGGCCGTCATCCCGGTCGGGCAGGCGCCCAAGCGGATCGGCACGCTGGTGGCGCCCTGATCTGATCTGCCAGCATCAAGGCACAAAAAGAGGAGAGGGGGCTCGCTCCCTCTCCTCGCTTTATTTCAAGCACCGCTCAGCCGTAGAATCTGGCGACCGCGCTATTTCTGCCCGTTGATCCAGCGCGCGATGGTCTGCCAGTTTGGATCCTTTTTCGTGGGCCATTGCCGGCCGCCGGAATGGTACGCCGCGCCGCCTTCCTCCGGCACCAGCGGATACATCAACAGACGGCTGTCGTCCGGTTTCCCGGGCACTACCAGGCGGGACACGGTCTCGAAATTCTTGCGAGACTGCTCCTCTGTGAACCCGTTCGGTCCCGGCCGCTCCAAGCGAAGCGCATTGTTCGCGCCCGCGTGGCACACCACGCATCGGCTGTAGCCCTCGCGCTTGGTAATGAAAATCGGCTCGACGCTGGCTTTGAACACCCCGTAATCGAGCTCCTGCGCACTGACGTAGCCGGGCGCAGCAAAAACCGCCGCGGCCAAGATCGCTCCTCGCCAACTCATCGCCGTTCCTCCCTTACAAGACCACTCCCTAGAGATGGCCTTACCTTATCAGCCGGATCAAGCCCGCGACAGCGGGGTCCGCAGAGGTGGGGAGGGGGCTTCCACCCTCGACTTATTCCCTCACCTCGCCTCGTCGCCACGGGTGGCTTCAAACAAGAACCAGCACCGCTTCTCTGCCTGATCAATGAAATTCTCCAGCAGGCTCGCCGTGGCGACGTCATCATTCGAATCCGCGACCTCGTGCGCCTTCCGCATGTTCTCGATCATGCCCTTGTTGTCGTCCATCAGCTCTTCCAGCATGTCCGCCGCCGACACAAAATGCTCGTCGTTGTCCTTGATCCGCTGCAGCCCCGCGATCTGCCCGATCGATCGAATGGTCGTGCCACCGATCTTGCGAACGCGCTCGGCCAGAACGTCGATGCTGTCCTCGATGCTGGCGGCTTGCTCGTCGAGGAGCAGGTGGTAGCTGCGGAAATGCGGACCGCTGACGTGCCAATGAAAGTTCTTGGTCTTGACGTAGATCGCGAACGTATCGGCCAGGAGCCCGTTCAGCGCCTCTGAGACCTCCCGAACCGCTTCGCCGGACAGGTCGGTAGGGGTTCGCAGCGGTGGCGCAACTCTGTCGGTCTCAAGCCTGGCCAGTTTCGTCTTCACGGGGGACCTCATGCTTCTTTCTCGCGTGCTCATCGGAGCACACCCAAAGTGCCGTCCTCACAACGTTCGGAAGCGGAGCAAGGTTCCGGCTCGGAACCAGCCTTTGGAGTGATGATTCGCATAAGGTATATTATGGAATATCTAGACATAGGGCCGTTATACCGCCAGTTCCGTAGCAAAATCCGACGGAGAATCGCGCCGCGCGGGGCCTCACCGCCCGCCAATTGGGAGGCCGGCTAGCGCTCAGGCCCCTTGCGCTCGGGCGCACTTAGAACGTTGCGCTTGGGCTCAGCCAGCCGCCTCATCATCCGGCAGCTCGACGCTCAGGCCATCGTAAGCCGGCTCCACATGCGCCGGCAGCCGCGCCCGCAGCTCATCGTAGTCGAGGTCCGTATGCAGATTGGTCAGGATCGCGCGCCGGGGCTTGAGCTGCTCGATCAGCGCGAGCGTCTGGTCGACGCACAGGTGCGTCGGATGCGGCTTGTAGCGCAAGGCGTCGACGATCCAGACGTCGAGCCCTGAGAGCGCCGCCTGGCTGTCCGGCGGCAGGCTGATCAGGTCGCAGGAATAGGCGAGGCGGCCAAATCGAAAGCCCAGCGAGGTGATGTCGCCATGGTCCTGCAGGATGGGGAGGGCGGTGATGACGCCCCCTGCCCCTTCGACGATCACCGGCTCGCCGGCCGCCATGCGGTGCTCGCGAGCGATTGGCGGATACTCGCTGCCAGCCGGGGCCGCAAAGCAGTAGCCGAAGCGCTTGTGCAGCGAGCGCGAGGTGCGCTCATCAACGTAGATCGGGACGCGCTTGCGGCGGTGAATGAACAGGCCGCGCAGGTCGTCGATGCCGTGGGTGTGGTCGGCGTGCTCGTGCGTATACAGCACGGCCTCGAGCCAATCGACCTCGGCCGCGAGCAGTTGCTCGCGCAGATCGGGCGACGTGTCGACCAGGACACGCGTAACGCCCGCGCTGTGGTGCCGTTCAACCAGGAGCGAGGTTCGGCGCCGACGGTTCTTGGGATTATTCGGATTGCAATCGCCCCAGCCAAGCGCCGGTCGCGGGACGCCGCCGGAGGAGCCGCAGCCGAGAATAGTGAATTTGATCGGCATGCCAGCGTCAGGATGGCGTGGAAGAGTTAATGTCGGCGGCGTTCGGAGCCGGGCGAGGGGTCTTGTTGAACAGCCGGAAGAAGTTGTCCGTCGTCTGCCGAGCGATCTCGTCCGACGTGACGCCACGGATCTCGGCGAGCGTCTTGGCGGTCTCGGCCACGTAAGCCGGCTCGTTGCGCTTGCCGCGGTAGCGGCCGGGCGCAAGATAAGGCGAGTCGGTCTCGACCAGGATGCGGTCAGCCGGCAGCGCCGCCGCGATCGCGCGCAGCTCGTCGGATTTCTTGAAGGTGACGATGCCGGTGAACGAGATGGAAAGTCCGAGCGCGATCGCGCGCTCGGCGAGGTCGCGTCCGCCGGTGAAGCAATGCAGAACCGCCGGGAAGGCCCCCTTCCCCATTTCCTCTTCCAGGATGTTCGCCATGTCGTCGTCCGCATTGCGGGAGTGGATGACCAGCGGCAATCCGGTCTCGCGCGCGGCGGCGATGTGGTTGCGGAACCCCCTCTCCTGGGCCTCGCGCGGACTATAGTCATAGTGATAGTCGAGGCCGGCTTCGCCGATGGCGACGGTCTTGGGATGATCGGTAAAGCGCACAATCTGCTCGACGCTGATATCGAGCTCCTCGTGGGCGTGATGCGGATGCGTGCCGATCGAGCAGAAGACGTCGGGAAAGCGCTCCGCAATGGCGAGAAGCTCCGCGCGGCGCTGCATCCGCGTCGAAATTGAAACGATGCGCCCTACCCCGGCCGCGCGCGCCCGACCGACGACGGCATCGAGCTCGCCGCCGAAATCGGGAAAATCGAGATGGCAATGGCTGTCGACCAGCATGCTCAGGCCTGCGCAGTGGCGCTGTCGACGTAGCGCGGGAACACCGGCGCGGGTGCCGGGAGCGCAACGCCGTGCGCGATCCGATGGCCAGCACCGAGCGCGGAGAAATCCCGCTCGGTGGCCGGGATCGCCAACAGGTCGAGCAGCCTGCCGGCCGACACCGGCATGAACGGCTGCGCCAGGATGGAAACCTGCCGGATCACTTCCGCCGTGACATAGAGCACCGTGCCTTGCCGCGCCGGATCGGTCTTAGCGAGCGCCCAGGGCGCTTCGCCGGCGAAATAGCGGTTGGCGTCCGCCACCACCGCCCAGGCCGTGTTGAGCACCTGGTGGAGCTGCTGCGTCTTCATGGCGTCGCGCGCCTTGCCAACCATCGCGTCGGCCGCCGCCAGGATAGTCTGGTCGGCCTCGCTGAAGGCGCCGGGCGCGCGCAACGCGCCGCCGAGCTGCCGCGCCACCATGGTGAGCGAGCGCTGCGCCAGGTTGCCGAGATCGTTGGCGAGGTCGGCGTTGATGCGGTTGACGATCGCCTCGTGGCTGTAGGTGCCGTCCTGCCCGAACGGCACCTCGCGCAGAAGGAAATAGCGCAGCTGGTCGACCCCGTAGACATCGGCGAGCGCGAACGGGTCGAGCACGTTGCCGACCGATTTCGACATCTTCTCACCGCCGCGGCTGAGGACGAAGCCGTGGCTGAAGATACGGCGTGGCAGCTCGATCCCGGCCGACATCAGGAAGGCGGGCCAATAGACCGCGTGGAAGCGGGTGATGTCCTTGCCGATGACGTGCAGATCGGCCGGCCAGTAGCGGCGGAACTTGGGCGCATCGGTATCGGGAAAACCAACGCCGGTGATGTAGTTGGTGAGCGCGTCGACCCACACGTACATGACGTGATGGGCGTTGGTCGTACGCGCCCGGCCTTGCGGATCGGTGCCGGGCACCGGGATGCCCCAGTCGAACGTGGTGCGCGAGATCGAGAGATCCTGCAGGCCGCGGCGCACGAAGCTCGCCACCTCGTTCATGCGCTCTTTCGGCAGCACGAAGTCCGGGTGCTTCTCGTAGAGATCGATGAGCTTCTGCTGATAGGCCGAGAGCTTAAAGAAATAGCTTTCCTCTGCGACCCATTCGACCGGCGTGCCCTGCGGCCCGATGCGCACGCCCTTCTCGTCGAGACGCGTTTCGTCCTCGTCGTAATAGGCTTCGTCGCGGACCGAGTACCAGCCGGAATACTTGTCGAGATAAATGTCGCCGTTAGCCTCCATCCGCCGCCAGATGGCCTCCGACGAGCGATGGTGACGTTCCTCGGTGGTGCGGATGAAGTCGTCGTTCGAACAGTTCATGCGCTCGACCATGGCCTGGAAACGCGGCACGGTGCGCGCGATCAGCTGTTGCGGCGTGATCTTTTCCTTCGCGGCGGTCTGCAGCATCTTGATGCCGTGCTCATCCGTGCCGGTCAGGAAGAAGACGTCGTAGCCGTCGAGCCGCATGAAGCGCGCGATCGCGTCGGTCGCAATCGCCTCGTAGGCGTGGCCGATATGCGGCGCGCCGTTGGGGTAGGCGATGGCCGTGGTCAGGTAGTAGCGGGGCTGGTCGGCCATGACGACGAAAACTTTCAATATTTCAAAGACATGGATGGCCGGGCGGTGCGCCGTCCCGGCCATGTCGAGTCAAGGGATTAGGTATCAACCGCGCGCGGCCTCGGCAAGGTGAGGCTCAGGTCCGCGCCGCCTCGGCGAGCCAGCCAAACACCGAGAACACCAGCGGCTTGCGCTCCAGATTGTACTCGTCAGCGTCGCGCGCCGCCTGATTGACCTTGTCCCAGGCTTCCGCAATGCGCAGCATCCGGCCGCGATCGGCCGCGGCGAGGCGATTGGCGAGCCATTCGTTGACGGCGTCGATGAAGCTCGCGAGCCGCTGCGGCTCGAAGCCGCCGAGCGCGTCGCCCAGGGCATGCAAGGCCTGCGGATCGACCGCCGGGAGCCGATCGAGCAGATCGACCACGCGCTTGCGCAGCGCCAGGGCCGGGCCCTCGAGCAAGGTCAGGGCGCGCCCGATGCTGCCTTCGGCGAGTGACGCAGCCTCGCGCAGCTCAGGGTCGCTGGCGTCGCGGCCAAGCGCCAAGGCGGCGCCGCTCGCAACATCGGCTTGCGACAATGGCCTCAGCGCCAGGCGGCGGCAGCGCGAGCGGATCGTCGGCAGCAGGCGGGCCGGTGCGTGGCTGATCAGCAGCAGCAGGGCGTTGGGAGGAGGCTCCTCCAGAATCTTCAAGAGGGCATTGGCGGCCTGCGGGTATTGCAGCTCGTCGGCGGTGTCGACAATGCAGACCCGCCAGCCCCCCTCGCCCGCCGTCGATCCGAAGAACGGCACCGTGCGGCGCACGTCGTCGACCCGGATCACGGTGTAGAGCTTGCCGGTCTTCTCGTTGACGACCCGTTCCAGCACCAGGAGATCGGGATGGCCTTGGGCGGCGATGCGCCGCACCGTGCGATCATCGTCCGGCAGCGCAAGGGTCTTCGCTTTGCGCAATGCGGGCGCCGCCGGATCCGGGTTGGCGAGCACAAAGCGCGCCATGCGATAAGCCAGCGTGGCTTTGCCGATGCCGCTCGGGCCGCCGATCAGCCAGGCGTGAGGAATGCGGCCGCTGCGATAGGCCTCGAGCAGCGTCTGCTCGGCGTCGGCATGGCCGAACAGCGCAGTGGTCTCGCGCGGGTGCGGCGGCTCGGCATCATTCCTGGCGTCCGCATCGCCAGCGCTCACGAGGCCACATCCCCGATGACGATCGGTGCGGTCGCGGGGTCGAGGCGATCGCTGACCACCTTCCAGATCCGGTCAGCGACGGTGGCGCTGGGCGCGCTGGCATCGATCAACACGCAGCGGTTCGGCTCGCTGAGCGCCAGCAGGCGGAACGCGTCACGGAGCTTTTCGTGGAACTCGACCGACTCCTGTTCGAACCGGTCAGCGGCCTCGTCGCCGCGCCGCGCGCGCGCGCGCTCAAGTCCGATCTCGGTCGCGACGTCGAGAATGAAAGTGATGTCGGGCTTGAGGTCGCCGACGGCAATGCGCTCGAGCCCCTGGATCAATTTCGGGTCCACATTACCGAGCGCGCCTTGATAGACGCGAGTGGAGTCGGAGAAGCGGTCGCTGATCACCCAGCGACCGCGCTCAAGCGCGGGCAGGATGGTATGGCGGATGTGGTCGTCGCGCGCGGCCGCGAACAGGATCGCTTCGGCATGCGGACCGAACGGCTTGGCCGCGCCCGACAGGATGACGTGGCGGATGATCTCGGCTCCCGGCGAGCCGCCCGGTTCCCGCGTGAGCACCACGCCAACGCCGAGCGCGCGCAGCCGCTGCGCCAGCAGCGAGGCCTGGACCGACTTGCCGGTCCCCTCGCCCCCCTCAAACGTGATGAATCGTCCGCGCATAGCGTTGCAGTTCTGGCGATCACAGGAATCCTGATCTGCCATGCGTGCGGCATCGCAGACGGGGGATGTGGAAGGCGTACTATAGCCTCTGCACGCCGGCGCGGAACAGCCCGTACAGGAGCTCGCTGGCGGCGTCCCAGGCGCGCCCCGGAATCGTACCGGTACCGACGTCCTCCGCCGCTTCAAGCGGCACTTCGAGCACCATCGAATCGCCGCGCCAGATCTTCAGGGTTCCGATCTTGCGGCCCTTCTGCACCGGCGCCTGCACGGGGCCGGAATAGACCACGCGCGCCGTAATCTTCTCGCGCACGCCGCGCGCCATCATCAGCCGCACCGGCCGCTGCGCCACCAGCGGCACATTGCGCCGGTCGCCGCCGAAGGTCTTGGCATCGGCAATGACCTGGCCTTCCTCGAAAAGGGGACTGAGCTGGAAGTTGTGGAAGCCCCATTCGAGCAGCTTCTTGGCTTCGTCCGCGCGTTCCTTCTCGCTTTTGAGACCGTTGACAACCACGATCAGGCGCAGCCCGTTCTGCACCGCCGAGCCGACCAGGCCATAGCCGGCCTCCCTGGTGAAGCCGGTCTTCAAGCCGTCGGCGCCGATATTCATCGCGAGCAACGGATTGCGGTTGAACTGGCGGATCTTGTTGAAGGTGTATTCGCGCTCCGAATAGTAGCGGTAGTAGTCGGGATAGGTCTGCACGATGTGCTGCGCGAGCTTGGCCAGCTCTCGCACCGTCATGAGCTGCCTGGGGTGGGGCAGCCCGTTCGAGTTGCCGAATGTGGCCTTGTCCAGTCCGATCTGGCGCGCCCGCTGGGTCATCAGCTCGGCGAACTTGTCCTCGCTTCCGGCGAGACCCTCCGCCAGCGCAATGGCGGCATCATTGGCCGACTGGATGATCAGGCCATGCAGGAGATCGTCGATCGAGACCCGGCTGTGGATCGGGATGAACATGCTCGACGTGCGCGAGGGGGCGCCACCCGTGCGCCAGGCGTTCGTGCTGACGATGAATTCATCGGTCGGCTTGCGCCGACCCTCCTTGATCTCGTTGAAGACCACCTCCGCCGTCATCATCTTGGACAGGCTGGCGGGAGGAACGAGCACATCGGCGTTCTTCTCGAACAGCACGCTGCCGCCGTCCGCCTCCAGCAGGATGGCGTTCGGGGCGGCGGTCTGGAACGGCTCGCCTGGCTTGGGTGCAGGTGCGGCGATCGCGGCCACGCCGGCCAGCCCAGCGGCCAGCAAACCAATGCAAAGCGCCCGCCGTTGCAAGCTGACAATCATCCTGGTCATGACCGTTGAAGGGGACGACCCGTGGCCATCATGTTCCTCACCTGACGCCCCCGCCCCTGCATAGCAAGCGACCTGCGCCGAAATCAATGCCGCGGATGCCGCACGGCGCCCGTCCAGTGGACAATCGAAACCGCTGCCCGCTCAATAAAGGCCGCGGCCTGTTATCAGCCCATAGGCAGGCAGAGGCTCACCCGAGGTTGGCGCGCTTGGCGTCCGAACCACCGGGCGCAAGGCATCTTGCGCCGCCGGCCGTTGCGGTGCCCGTGGAGCCCCGAGGGCCAACGACCGCTCGGCCCCTTCTCGCCCGCCCGATTTCTCGTTGCTTGATGGCAGCGCGAACGGCTTGGCGGCCGCCACCCGCGCGACCGAGGGTGGCGGGGCCGGGCTGCCGTGGCGCAACGTGGCCATCAGCATACGGTCGTCACTGCCCGTGAGCGGGGCACGGCCGACATATTCGATCCGGACCCGGGCCAAGCCCTGGGCATAGAAATCGAGCGCCTTGGCGGCCCCGATCGAGAGGTCGACCACGCGCTCCCGGGCGTAGGGGCCCCGGTCGTTGAGCCGCACAATGATGGAGCGGCTATTGGCAAGATTGGTGACGCGCAGATAGCTCGGCATTGGCAAGGTCGGATGAGCCGCCGAAATGCCATTCATATCAAACACTTCGCCGTTGGCCGTCGGCTTGCCGTGGAAATCCGGGCCATACCAGGAGGCGATGCCTTCGGCGCGGTAGTTCGGGTCCTCGGCGGGGACATAGGTGCGGCCGTTCTGCTGGTAGGGCCGGCCAATCTTGTAGCTGCCGGCACCCTTCGGTTCTCCGTCGTCGACCAGGTGCTTGCTGACCGGGGTGGTGGCGGCCGGTGGGGACGTCAGCGGGGAGGTGAGGGTCCGGAATGGCTCCGACGTTGAACATGCACCGAGACCGCCCGCGGCAAGCGCGAGCGCGCCCAGACGCGTCAAGCAAACGCGCCTCAACCGGCCAAATCCTGCCCCCCAGGCTCGACCCATATAGCCCCGTGTAGCCCCGCGCCAGCGTACCGCGTACCGGCTTACCCCTCTTCGGTTACCATATCGCCCTGCGATCGCGGCCGGAATGGGGCTGGACCAGCTGGGGATATGTCGGTTGGTAAATTCCGCCTTTGCGACCTGTGGATGATTTGGACTTGCGGGCTTGCGGCCCTATTGCAGCTCCTCGCACACGTCGATCACCGGCGCCGTCTCCGGATAGCCGGCAAGGCGCATCTCGTCGCGCGTGAGCTTGCTCAGTCCTCCCAGCATCCGCATGCACACCACGTCGAGCAACTCCATCAGGGGCATCATCGCGAATCGGGTGTTCCAAATTCGGGCTGTCCGGTCGACAGCGGCGGATACGACCCGCGACCCGTCCGGGCTGAACGACGCAAACCAGACTTCATCCTCGTGCCCGCGCAGGACCGTGATCTCTCGCGCGGTCGCGGCCTCCCAAATCCGCACGGTCTTGTCCTCGGACGCTGTGACGATGCGCGAGCCATCGCGGCTGAACCAGGCGGAGATGACGCCCGCCTCGTGCCCCCGCAGGATCGCAATCTGCCGGCGCGTGGTGGCATCCCAGATCCATGCCGTGGTGTCCCAAGACGCGGTCACGATACGCCGACCGTCGGGGCTGAAGGTCGCGGAATGGACCGGCGACTCGTGGCCTTGCAGAGCCCCAACCTTCTCGCCGGTCTGGGCATCCCAGATGAACGCGTTCTTGTCCCAGGCGGCGGTGAGCACCTGTTTTCCGTCGGGGCTGAACACGGCGGAGTAGACCTTGTCCTCATGACCGCGCAGGACCGCAACCTCCTTGCCGGTTTGAACATCCCAGATGCGCGCGGTCTTGTCCTCCGAGGCGGTGACGATTCTCGTGCCGCTCGGATTGAAGGCGGCAAAGACGACCGGCCCGTCGTGCCCTTCCAGCACCGCGATCTCCTTGCCGGTGGCGGCCTGCCAGATCCGCGCGGTCTTGTCGGTGGCGGCCGTGACGATGAGCGACGCGTCTGGGTTGAACGCAGCCGAGGGCACCCTGCCCGAATGCCCGCGCAGAATGATCGGATCCTTCCCGCCCGCGAGCACCAAGGGCTCGTCCTTCTCCGACGGCGCGTCCCAGATCCGAGCGGTGCTGTCGTTCGACGACGTCAGGATTTTTGACCCATCCGGGCTGAAGGTGGCCGACATCACGCCGCCGCTGTGCCCTTCCAGAAGCCCGATCTGCTTGCTGCCGGCGACGTCCCATACCCGCACCGTCCGGTCGCGCGACGACGTCACGACATGGGCCCGATCCGGGCTGATGGCCGCGGACGTGACCTGGTCCTCATGGCCGCGAAGCACCATCAGCTCCTTGCCACTTGTCGCGTCCCAGATGCGCGCCGTGCGATCCATCGAGCTGGTGACGACCCAGCCGCCGTCGCCGCTGAAGCTCGCCGCGGAGACCCGCCCCTCGTGCCCGCGCAGCACCAGTTTCTGATTTGCTGTATTGGCGTCCCAGATGCGGGCGGTGTTGTCGAATGCCCCGGTCACGATTTCCGAGCCGTCCGGACTGAAGGCCGCGGACATGACTTGTTGGTCGTGGCCTTCGAGCGCGGCGATTTCCTTGCCGGTCGCGGCGTCCCAGATGCGCGCGCTGTGATCTTCCGAGGCCGTGACGATGCGCGTGCCTGAGCGGTTGTAGCGGGCGGTGTGGACCTCACGCGAATGCCCGCGCAACACGGCGATCTCCCTGCCGGTGTTGGCGTCCCAGACGCGCGCGGTCTTGTCCCAGGACGCGGTCACGACGCGGGCGTCGTTGGGGCTGAAGGAGGCGTACCACACGCCCGCCTCATGGCCCTTGAGCAGGGCGAGCTCCTGGCCACTGCGAGCATCCAGCACGCGCGCGGTATTGTCCCACAACGCCACGACAACCTTCGATCCGTCGTTGCTGAAGACCGCCGACATGAATGCGCCCGCACCGGCGCGCAGGGTCGCGATCTCCGCGCCGGTGGTCGCGTTCCAGATCCGCGCGGTATTGTCCCACGACGATGTGACGATCCGCGTTCCATCACGGTCGAAGGCGACGTGAGTCACGACGTCGCTGTGTCCACTCAGATTGAAGCGCCAGCTCACCTGTGAAACCGCAGCCGCAAGTGCCGCCAGCGCGGGCGACGTTGCGGCTGGCGCACGCTTGCGCTTGAGATCGAGGCGCGCGCCGAAGGTCGCCAGCCTGAGCGCGCCGTCGGCGTTGCCGCGCAGCCGCTCGACCGAGGAGAGGCCCGCCAGCAGATTGATTCGGCCGTGCTCGAGCTCAAGCTCCTGCGCGAGATTGACCTGGCGTTGCCACCATCCGAGCGCGAGGCCGGCGACGACGACGAGCGCCATCGCGGCCAGCATCCAGCGCGCCGTGCGCTGCAGGCGAGCGGTGCGCGACTGCGCGGTCGCGATCTCGGCGAGCCTAGCCTGCTCGCGCGCGAGCGCTTCCTCCTTCGCCCTGCGCTCGGCTTCCTCGCGCGCCCGGCAGGCCGCGAGATAGTCGGCACCTTCGGCGCCGAGGCGCTTGCGGAAATCGTCGCGCAGCGCCAGCCGATCGGCCGCCGAGAGGCGCTCGGCGCGGTGATCAAGCCACGCCTCGTGGCGTCCGTTGCGCGCCCACTCGGCCGCGGCGCGCTCGACCACGTCGACGACCTTGAGATCCTCCGCATCCGCCTCCAGCCAGGCGGTGAGCGCCGGCCACTGCCGCAACAGGCTCTCGTGCGCGACCTCGATGACATCGATGCCGTTGCGCCGGTCGGCAACGAACAGCCGTGTTCCGACCAGCCGCTCGACGATGGCGCGCGAGCCTTCCGGGATCTCGTCGCGCCGCGCCACGCGCCGCATCGGCACGCCGCTCTCCGGGTCGATGCGCGCGAGCCATGGAATGAATGCGGCGCGCATGGCGGCAAGCTGCGCCTCCTTGGCGGCCGGGATTGCGGGCGCGCGGCCGGGCTCTGCAAGCGCGCCCGCGATCGCCGCTTCGATCGAGCCCTGCACGCCGCCGACCTTCTGATAGTCGGCGAGCGTCAGATCGCCGTCACTGCCAAAGTCGGCGTAGAGGCGCTCGAGCGTGAAGGCCAGGAGCGGCAGCGCATCGGCGCCCTGGGCGTCGGCAACCAGCTGCTCGGTGAGGGCCGGATCGATCGAAAGCCGCCCGCCCGACTCGACGACCCGATGCGCGGGTCCTTCGACCACGCTCTTGAACTCGGACGGCGCGATCGGCGGCAGGTTGAACAGATCCTGCTTGACCGACAGGAGATGCGGCTCCGCCTGCAGAAGCTCGTAGCGATCCGAGCGCATCGTGGCGAGCACGAGGATCCGGCGCGCGGATGTCTCGTTTGCGGGCGCGAGGACCTGCGCAAGCTGCTCGAGGAACGTGCTGGCCTCCGCAGCCCCCTCCGGATTGAACAGCTCCTCGGCCTGATCGATCGACAGGATGATGGCGGGGGCGGCCTGAGTCTCGTCGAGGCTGACCAGCCGGCGCGTTGCGAGCACCGAGAGCTCGTCAAGGAGCGCCCCGAGACCGCCCTCGGCCAGCGCCACCTTGATCCGGCCCGGCGAGCGCTTCTCGCCGAGCCGTTCGAACGCGCCGGAAAGCGCCATCGCCAATCCGGAATTGCCGCTGATGACCGCCGATTCCGGGCGGATCGGCGGCAACGGCAGGAACGATACGTCGTCGCGGGCAAGCCGCGGCCACAGGCCAGCGCGCAGGAACGAGGATTTTCCCGAGCCCGACGAGCCGAGCACGACCAGGAGCTTTTCGACGCCGCCCTCGATCAGGCCGCGGATGCGATCGAGGCCGCGCACGATCATGGCATCGCGGCCAAAGAAGATCGCAGCGTCCTGCGGCTCGAGCGCGCGCAGGCCCGGATAGGGCGCACGATTGCGCTCATTCGGCGGTGGCCATGGAAAGCTGTGTGCATCGAGGCCGGCGCGCTGCAGGCCGCGCCGCAGCAGCTCGAGCCCAGTCTCACGGAAGGCAACCTTCTGGTGCTGCACTCCGACGTCGACCTCGAAGGTGCGGAAGCGATCCTCGCCGACGAGCTCGCACAGCTGCCATTCCGCCGTCATCTCGACCGGCAGGCGCTCGATCGGCACCGGCTCGATGGTCAATCCGAAAATGCACTTGTGCAGGCTCTTCGCCAGCAGGAACTCGGCCAGGCACCATTTGGAATCGAGCCAGGCCGGGGAGACGAGAAACAGCACAGCCTCGCAACGGTCAGCCGCCGCCTTCAGCGCATGTTGCCATTGCACGCCGGGCACCAGGCCGCGCTCGGGATCGATGTCGAGAAAGACGTCGTTGCGGAAGCCCTGCTCATAGAGCCAGTCGCGCAACGCCAGCGCGGCCGCGTTGTTTGCGCTCGAATGGCTGATGAACAGTCGCGCCACGGACCCGCCAGGCTGAAGGAAATGGACTACCGTCTGGTAGAAAATAGATGAGGTATCAGCCGGTAGCAATGAATGAGGTGGCGAGGTGCCAGCCACCTGTGGCGCCGTGCCTATATCCTAGGCAAACGGCTCCATTTTGGGGACAAGTCCCTTTCTGGCGAGCTCCGCGACGAACATCGCGTGCACGCGTGCATCCTGGTCGCGGTACTCGATCTGGTTGCCGCCCTTCTTCATGTCCTGGTCGATGCGGGCATAGACGCGGCGCATCTGCTCGGTGAGCGGATAGCGGACGCTGCCTTGCGTGAACGCGATATAGCGCACCGGCTCGGCGCCGCTGTTGAAATGCTGGTGGAACATCATGTCTGGCGGCGCGAACACCCAGCCGGGCCCCCAGTCGACCCGCGTCATCTCCTTGTCGCCCTCATAGAACAGCAGCGAATAGCCTTCGCCAGAGATAATGTAGACGTGCACGTCGGGCGCATGCCGGTGCGCCTTCTTGTAGGTGCCGACCGGCATCTCCGAGATGTGACAGTGAAGCACGCCGTCAGCGAGGATCACCTGGATGTGCGAGGCGCCGGCGCCGCGCGCGCCCCATTCGTGCAGCTTGAAGCGCCGCGCATCGGGCAGGAAATTCGTCTCCCACATGTGCTTGCCGGGCTTGATCGGGATGAAATCGCCCTCGCCCGAAAAGTGCGCTTGCGCGCCCTCGCGCTCGGGAAACACCGCCGGGTTGTCGAACACGAACTTTTCGTTGTGAAAGAGATTGAGCACCGCCGGAAGATTGCACGAGACCGCGATCCGCGCCGGCTCGCGGCCGGAGGTGTTGAACAGCTGGTAGCGTGTGTTCAAGGGCGGCGCGAACACGCTCGCCGGTCCCCACTCGAACTGATGCCGCTCGCCCGCGTAGCGATCGACCGTCGCGCTGCCGTGGCCGGACAGCACATAGAACGCCGCCTCGAAGATGTGCTGCTGCGGCGCGGTGCGGCCGCCGGGCGGGATGTCGAGCAGGAACACCGTCATGCAGTCGCCGCGGCCTTTGACATGCACGATCGCGCCATTGACGCCGTAGCGCGGCCACGGCCTGGTCTCGACGCCCAAGAGATCGAGCCCGAAATCCTCATGGATCGGCACGCCCTCGCGCCGGCTCCAATCGAGATAGGGATCGACCATGTACTTGCCGGCCGGGATGGTCACGTCGGCCATGCGCCTTCCCCGTTCCTGATGCGCTTAAACATTGGGGCCACTATCCAACCGTCGTCCCGGTCGAGCGAAGGGAGAACCGGGATGAATTTGGCTATTCGCCAAACCGCCGGCGTCCCTGCAGCTGCTTCGCACCGGTCTCGTAGTGGCGGCCCTTGAGCGCGAGCTCGGCCTCTTTCTCTTCCTCCTCGGTCCAGAAGCCGAGCGAATAGCCCCACCAGGGCTCCTTCAGGTCTAGCGACGGCAGCTGCAGGTCGCGCCACATCTCGATCGCCCGCTCCATGTATTCGCGCTTGGGCAGCGAGAGCGGCGGATAGGGCCACGGCATGGTGGCATCGATGAGCAGCGCGCTCGAGCGCGGAATGGTGCCGCCGGTGAGGCCACGCGGCTGGCCGGGCGGCACCACCGACGGGTCGAGCGCGAACAGCGGCGAGTCGACGATCTCGGCGTCGCGATAGGGCTGCGAGCGATATGCTATCGCCCAGAGCACATTCTCCGCGTCGCGCACGTTGATGTCGGCATCGACCGCGATCGCGATCTTGCCGATGAACTTCTTGGCCAGAAGCCGCAGCGCGTCCTTGGCGTCCTCCGGGTGGCGTTTCTTGATCTTGACCACCACGATCGCGTTCGCGCCCGCGCATTCGAGGTATTCGACCTGGGCGACGTTGTCGAAGCCGGCGTCGCGCAGCAGCTTGTGGGAGGCGGCGGCGCGCCCGATGTGGCGCATCTTGCTGCTCTCGCTCGGCGGCAGCTGGCTCAGGATCGCGAGATAGATCGGCTTCTTCTTCATCGTGATGGTGGTCACGTCCATGAAGAAGCTGTAGTCGCGCTGCGCCATGTAGCCCGGGAACTCGCCAAACGCGCCTTCCATCTCGACGATGTTGGTCGGCATCGTACCCTCGATCACGATCTCGGCCTCGGCCGGCACCATCAGGTCCTGGGTGAGACAGCGAACGACATCGAGCGGATGCCCCGCGAGCGCGCCGGCGACGTCGTATTCGCACATGTCGTTGGGGATGCGCGTCACCGCCGTGTAGGTGACATGCGGCGGCGCCCCGATCACGATCGCGGCCGGCATGCGCTCGGCGCCGGTCGCGCGCCAGCGGTCGATGTGCTCGCGCATGCCGACGCCGAGCATGCCGGGCAGCGCGCCGATGCGGTCTTCAGCCTTCACCATGCCACGATAGTTGCCGAGATTGTGCAGGCCACTCTGCGGATCCTTCGAAACCCAATGCGACGCGCTGGTGTAGGGCGCGTTGTCGAAGCCGGGCGTCGAGATCGGGATCGGCAGCCGCCCAAGCCCGTCGCGCTTGAGCGCGTCGCCCGCGATCACGACCTCCTGGCAGGGCGCGCTCGTCACCGGCGTCGGCGTCAGCGGCTTCTGCAGCGCGTTGCGCCAGACCTCCGGGATGTTCTCGATCGTGCAGCCCATGCCGAGCGCGTAGATCTCGGCCGAGCCCGCGAGCGCGCCGACCAGCACCGGAATGTCATAGCTGCGGCCACGCACATCGACCACGTTCTCGAACAGGAACGCCTTGCGCTGGCTTTCCTGCAAGCCGCGAAACTGCAGGCGTACGAGCGGATGCAGCTCGGTATCCTTGTTGACCGGCGTCGTGACGCGGATGAGTTTCTCGGCCTTTTCCAATCCCGCGATATAGGCGCCCAACGTGGGCCAATACGACGCCATCAGGTCCCTCCCCCGGCTTGCGATGCGATGCCGGGCACACGGCATCGCTGCTGCAGAGGTAGCGGGGTTTGGCAGGCACGAAAAGCCTTAATCGATGAGCGAACCCCAACATGCCGGAAGTGTCGAGGTCGAGGATCACGACGCTGGCGGCCCGGACTTAGGTATTGGGAGGGTCGGGACTTAAGTACGATCCGCCTCTCCAAATTGATATGATAGATCGCCTCTAAAACGCGACCAGATGGAGGACGATGTGACACCACGGCGTTATCTTTACTGTCTTGCACTAGCGGCCTCGGCGTTGGCTTTCTTTGCCAAACCCGCGAGTGCACAAGTCGCGGTCGTTCCGAATGACGCCATGGCCACATGCAGCGTTGCACAGGCAGAATTCAGCGGTTGGTTCGAAGGGGGAACCATCCAGGCAAATGGCGCGGTCAGTCCGGCCGACAGTCTGAACTTCCGCGCCGACGGCCCTGAGTGCAACTTCTTCAAGTGGGCGGAACGGATGTTCTATTGGCTGACGTCTCCGGAAAAAGCCGGCGGAGTGGCGTTTCAGTCACCAGATTTCTTTGCCATTTCAGCCCCGGATTCCGAGGGCCGTCGGACCATGACGCGCAATACCCCCGGCAAGGTGGACTTGTTCTTGCGCAAGGCCAAGTCGGTCGAAGCAGGCGGCCAAGCAGGGAAGCACGGCGTCTTGATGGCGCAAAACAAGTCACTTGTGTTTTACGCAAGCCACGTCAACGACGCATATGCGTATTTCCTGACGGGAGTAAAGAATGGCGTCATAACCGCGCATCCACCCCGTCCCCTCCGATTCCCGGTAGAACAATCGGAGTTGGACGAGGTTGCGCGCGTCGCTGCCTCCCATGGAACCAACCTCCGCAATCCGAACACTCTGGTCCTTGAACTGAAATCGGCGTGGATCAGGACGACCGGACTAGACCCGCGCAAGTACATCACAATGACCGCCACAATCCCGACCTATGACATATCCAATGATCAACGGTGGACTCCGAACGGGACGGAGCAAACGCAGCTGGCCCTGGTTGGCCTGCACGTCGTCGGAAGCGTAAGCGGAAATCCGAATCAGGTCTGGGCGACGTTCGAGCACGTCGATAACGCACCCATGGCGCCATATTCCTATAATAACGTTGCCAACCAGGTCATCACGGTTTCCCCGGCGCCCGGGAGGGCGTGGGCGTTTTCTTCACAGAGCTGCGTCGCTCCGGTCAACGAAGAGCTCATGCATGCGCAGAATGCGCCCAATATCGAAGCCCACCCAGGCAAGAGAATCGAGCCAGGCCACATCTGTCGAATGAACGCCTGGGGAACTCCGCCCACCGATACCGAGGTCGTCGGAATGAACACGCAGATCATTTCGATCAACAGCGCCATCATGGGGATGGTACCGAACGATGATGTGCGTAAGAACTATCTGATGGTTGGCGCAACCTGGAGAGGCGGCGTGGGCGCCAGCAGATTGTCCAACACGACCCTGGAGACATTCGACCAAAGCAAGAATTGCTCCTCCTGCCACCTCGGCAATCTTGCCGATGGCCGCTTGAGCCACATGTTTCGTCCGCTCAATCCGCTATCTCCGCGGTGACGGGACTTGCTCGCACGACGTCGCTTCGTCTTGGTCCGGCTCAACACCCTCAATGGCTTCGCGCCCGCCGCTTGCCGCGGCGGGCGCGCACATGACACCTTCTCCCAAGCGGATCAGCCGCAGCCGCAACTGCAACCGCATCCACAGCTCTCACTGTTGCCGTCGCCCTGATACGCGGCGTTCGGAAACATCCGCCATTGCAGCACAAGCCGACCGCCTTCCCGGCCGCCATTCTTGATTTCTCTAAAGGCGGCAATGATCCGTTGGCTTAGCTCCCGGTTTTCGTCGTATTTTCCCCCCTCCTCTGCATTCTCGTTATGCAGCGCCGGAACCCGGGCGTGTGTGCCCTTGGGCTGGTCACCGCGCGGGACGGGACACCAACTCCATGTCTCTTCCTTGGTTACCTTGGGTTCTGCTTTCATCGAGCTCTCCTGGTCAAATGACTCGCTGTGAGACTTTGAGGTCCTCGACCCTCTCTGTGAAGGGCCGGATACCTTCTCGTTCGTTTGCTTTGCGAGAGGATTCGGCGTTCGCCGAGCTTGCCTTCGTGAGTTTTCGAAATTCACTTATCGATCAATGACGACCCGTATAACTACCCGGAGCGTATCCTCTCACTATAATGACAAGTGATGCACTTGTGCTATCGGAAATTACAGCGTTCTCGTTGCGTTCATGCGCATTGGCTGGAAGGGTGCTTGGCCCCCATCTGACATGCTATTATTTGTTGTGTTGCTTATCCCAATGCTTGCTCGCGAGCTGACATGAGACGGCGCGAATTCATTACCCTTCTCGGTGGTGCGACGGTGGCGTGGCCGATGGACACCCGCGCGCAGCAACCCGCGGTGCCGGTAATTGGCTTCGTCAGCAGCAGCAACGCGTCTCCTAGCAGCGCGACAAACCTGCTCAGTGCGTTCCGAAAGGGACTCGGTGCGGAGGGGTATGTCGAAGGCCGGAACCTGGCGATCGAGTATCGTTGGGCAGGGGGACGAACCGATCGCCTTCCTGAGCTGCTGGCTGATCTGGTTCGCCGTCAGGTCAGGCTGATCGTTGCGAGCGGAGGCTTTGCTTCGGCCATGGCCGCGAAAGCTGCCACTGCGACCATTCCGATTCTCTTTGTTGCCGGCTTCGATCCCGTCAGGGCCGGACTCGTGGCGAGCCTTGCCCGTCCGGGTGGGAATGCGACCGGCGTGAGTAGCTACACCATCGAGCTGATGCAGAAGCGTCTGGAACTGCTGCTTGATCTGGCGGGCAAGACCGACGCGATTGCTGTGCTGGTCAATCCAAACCCGCACGGGAGCGACCTCGAGGTCGAATACATTGAGGAGGCGACGCGTCGTCGCAACTTGAAACTGCTTGTGCTGAAAGCAAGCGCTGAAAGCGAGTTCGAGGCGACCTTTGCCTCCGCCACCCAGCAGCAAGCGAGCGCGCTCGTGGTCAGTGGCGATCCGTTCTTCACGCCCCGGCGCGCTCAACTCGTTGCGCTCGCGGCACAACACAAGCTCCCCACAGCCTACCCCTGGCGTGAGTATGTCGAGGCCGGCGGGTTGATGAGCTATGGTCCCACCCTGACGTGGACATACGAGCGGCTCGGCCTTTATGCCGGCAGCATCCTCAAGGGCGCAAAGCCGAGCAATCTGCCGGTCCAGCAGCCCACTGAGTTCAAGCTGATCATCAACGTCAAGACTGTAAAGGCGCTCGGCCTTACGATGTCGCGGCTTCTGCAGGTGCACGTCGATGAGTTCATCGAATGAGCGATCAGTGTCGCCGGTCTGGTCCCCGCGATCGGCATTCGGTATCGCGCGTCAGGGGTTGCCGCTAAGTCTACGCGTCGAACGGGAACGCGCCTGCCGGCTCGTTCTTATCGTCCCGTCTCCTGCTCGGTATTCCTGGGCCTGATCGCCTCCTTCACCTTGGCGATCACCTCGGGCGCCGGGCTTACCACGCGCGCCACGATCCGCTGCAGCTCCTCGCCGCCGAGCGGATTGAGATACATGCCGGCCTGCTCGGCGGCGGCGAGGAACTTCGGATCGCGCATGGTCCGATCGAACGCCATGCGCAGCGCCCGCACCCGCTCCGCCGGCAGGTCCGGCGCGGTCAGGATCGGACGCCCGACCGCGACATCGCCCGAGAGCACGTCGAGGATCTGCCGCTGCTCGTCGGTCTCGCCAAGCTCGCTCCATAGCGGAACGTCGGTGAGGTCCGCCTCCCGCTTGGGACCGATCTGGAACAGAATCGTGATCTTTTTCTCACGCAGCCAGCGGGCATTGTTGGCCTTCATCGAGGCCCAGGAATCGCTGCCACGCCCGTCGACCTCGCCGCGTTCCACCGCAAGATTGATGTCGCCGCCGCCGGGATAGCCCGACACGATCTTGAACTTGGTGCCCAGAATAGTATTCGACACCTGCGGATAGAGCACCGAGGGCGAGCTCGCGCCGGTGGCACCGACGGTGATCACCTTCGTGCGCGCATCAGCAATCGTCCGCACCCCGGTCGTCGCGGAAACAAACAGAATGTTGTTCACCACCACCATGTTGCCGATCCAGTTCAACCTGCGGGCATCGAACTGAATGCCGGCCTGGCCGAGCGCCTGGTCGGTCGGCGTGGTCTGGCTCAAGGTCGCGATCACGGTACCGTCCTTGGGCGCGACGTTGTAAAGCCAGTTCGCGGCGCCGCGACTACCGGCGCCCGGCATGTTCTGCGCAATCACGGTCGGGTTGCCGGGGATGTGCTCGCCGACGAAGCGGGCGAACAGCCGCGCATAGGTGTCGTAGCCGCCGCCGGTTCCATAGCCGATGACGAGGGTCACTCGCTTGCCGCGATAGAAGTCCTCGACCGGATCGGCGCTCGCCTGCGCGCTTGTCGCCAGCAGCGCCGCCAGCAGGACCAGTGTGCTAAATTTGGACATGGCAAGCCTCGATTGATGTCGGCGGCCTTCCGGCGCCTCGTCTCAGGTCCTAATCAGAGAGGAGCGTCGTGAAGCTTTGGTTACGGGGACGGCCGGAATCCGGCCTCATAGTAGGAGCTCAGATCGCTGCCGAGCCACTCGGTCGGAATCGACTTGTTGCTGCCTTCCTTGAGCGCCTTCTGATAGACGATGCCGCCGGCCGCCGCGAACTGGATCGCGAGACCGGAATTGTTCTTGAAATAGATGATCCCCTTGTCGGCGCCGCCGCGCGGCGGCTGCTTGATCGTGACATGCCCGGCAACGAGATCGCCAAGCTCATGCACCTGCTCGCGCCCGAACACGCCGTCCTTGAGCGGATCGAGCAACTCGGTCTGATCGTTGTCGATCACGCTTTCCCAGTCGTTGACGATGATCGCGGTGGCACGCTCGTAGGTCCGGCGATCCACCTCGGAGCGCTTGTTGGTGACGTCGGAGTTGGCGATCGAGACCACGAACTGGCCGTCTTCCAGCCAATCGCCATCGAACACCGGCTTCATGGCGGTGGTCGCGCAGCAGACGATATCCGCGCCGGCGACCACCGAGCGCGCGTCCTCGACCGGCACGACCTCCAGCCCCTCGCGCGCCATCTCCTTGGCGAACGCCGCGCGGTGCTCGGCGCTCGGACTATAGACGTTCACGCGGCGGATCGGGCGCACGATCGCGATCGCCTCGAGCGCCGAGTGCGCCTGCTTGCCGGTCCCGAACAACCCCAGAACGGAGGCGTCGGGCCGTGCCACCTGATCGACCGCCATGCCGGTGGTCGCGCCGACCCGCATGCCCGACATCTGGAACTCATGCATCAGCGCGAGCGGCTCGGCGGTCTCCAGGCTGTAGAGGATCACGATGCCCCAGTTGAAGGCCTGCGGATTTTCGTAGAGACGCCGGTCGTTATCGGGTCCGGGCGGCCTGATGATCTGCGAGCCCGCCCGCACGCAGGCGATCCCGTAGGAAGGGACCGCGCCGACATGGACGTTGGCGAGATACTTGCGCCCCGGGTCCGGATGCTGCGCGAGATAGCGCATGCGCGGACGGTTCACGGCCAGGCCATTGGCAAAATCGCGGAATGCAACCCGCATCGCCTCGATGCAATCCTTCATCGGCAACAGCCGCTGCACGTCGTTATCGGTGATTACGAGGGTCACTGTCTGACCTCCTTGTGGCCTGTGCCCTCCGCGACTGCGGCTGCGGCTCGCCATGCGGTAGGGATATCCTGCCTTTTCAAGAGCTTGCCAGCCGGCATTGGCGGAAGGGGTGGGATTCGAACCCACGAGGGAGCGTGAACCCCCTGCCGGTTTTCAAGACCGGTGCCTTAAACCGCTCGGCCACCCTTCCTGGTATCGATCGAGGCGTTATCAAATGGCGGGCGGCTCTGAAAGTCCAATCTGTCATTGGATTGCCGCCAAGCCACGTCTATGGAATGGTCCGCCCGGCCGCGTCATCCCGAGTCCAAGGTCGGAATGGCACGCAAAGCGCCAAAGGGCTTCATCATGGCGCGCCATCACGGCGCGCCCTTATCACCCAACAGGAGGCAGAACGAATGGCCGAGGATATCGCCGCACTGGAACAGCAGCTCGATGACAAGTTCCAGGAAATCTTGGAAGCGGTCGCAAGCAAGCTCAAGCTTGGCAACTACGACGATCTCTCCGACGCCGATCAGGAGCGCGTCGAGAATGAAGCCGAGACGGCCGCCGACAAGTGGATGGAAGAGAACGAAGCCACTCCCAAGCAGCCGACAACCCCCTTCGAGAAGCTGCTCGCCGACTATGCCACCATCGCCCTCAAGTTCCCGGATACGGACGAGGACGAGGACGACGAGGAGCCCGAGGACAAGGATAAGCCCCACAAGTAAGCGGCCAGAGCCGGTCAGTCGCCCGAGATTTCCTTTGCTGCGGCGGCGATGTCGGGCGGCGTGCGATAGAGATCCTTGATGAAGGTCTCGACCTCTCCGCCCGTCATCGGCGTGACCAGCAAATGCTGCTTTTCGGAATCCGCCAGGAATTCTGGATCCTTCATGGTCGCGTCGAAGGCGGCGCGCAGCGCCGCCAGGCGGTCGGCCGGCACCGCCTGCGGTGCGATATAGGGCCGGCCGACGACGGCCGAGGCGGTGAGCAGGCCGAAAATCTGCTGCTTTCTCGGATCGCCGAGAATCTCGCGCGCGGACCCCGCGGAGGCCGGCATGCCGGGCACCAGCGTGCGCGAGAATCGGATGTGCACGGTGATCTTGCTGTCGCGCAGCCACTCTTCGGGCATGCTGGTCCATGAGCCGCAGTCGCCGTCGAGCTCGCCGCGCTCGATGGCGATGCGCTTGTCGGCGCTGCCGGGATAGCCTTTGACCATATTGACCTTCACGCCGAACAATTCGCTCAGGATCCGGTTGTCGATATAGGCCGAGGTGCCGACCCCGGTATTGCCGAAATTGACCTTCGGCCGCGCCAGCAGGTCCTGCCAGGTTTTGATGCCGGTGCCGTTCCAGGTGTAGCAGACGCGGAAGTCTTCGCTCACGTTGCCAACCCAGGCGTAGTCAAGAAAGTTCAGCCCGCCCACCTTCTCGGGCACTGTCAACGACTGGGTGATCAGGCCGGGATTGAAGGTGGTGATCAGCGTTCCGTCGGCCGGCGCCCCGGTGGTGAGATACTGCACCGACTTGAGGCTTGCGGCACCCGGCATGTTCTGCACCACGACGGTCGGGTTGCCTGGGATGTGGCGGCCGATATGGCGGGCCAGCACGCGGGCGTAGATGTCATAGCCGCCGCCGGCCGAGAACCCGACCACGATCCGCATGGTCTTGCCCCGATAGAAGGCGGCAACATCTTGTGCGGCCGCGGGCGAAGCAAGCCCAAGGCAGAATGCGGCCATCACAAACGCCGACCGCACAGGACGGCGCATGCGGGGGGCGTCGAGAGTTTCGCGGGCCGGGCGTGCCATGGAGCTATCCGTCATCGTTCAGAGTCCGTATGGGGTTGACAGAGAATACCTTGGGAGAGCCGCCGCGCGCGACACTCTTATGGTCGCAGGGCGGGTCAATTCCGGATGTCCTGCAGGAACCATTCGGTCGGAATCTCGCGGCCGAGCTTGGCGCGGCGCGCCGCTTCGTACACCTTGCCGGCGACCGCATAGAACTGCGCACCCTGCAGGTTGCCGCGCTCCGAATAGGTGATCTGATCGGGCGAGGTGCGGCCACGCACCTTGCCCTGCACGAGGTCGGCGAGCGTCACGCGCTTGTCGGGCAGCGAATTGCCATGCTTGCGGCGGCTCCGACGGCCGTCGCCGTGCTTGCCCTCCTCGGGGCGCGCCTCGTAGCCGATGTGCTCGGCATCGGTGGCAAGCTCCGGGTGCCCGACCGGCGCCGGCGTATCGCCGAAGCGCAGATAGACGTCGACCCGGCGCAGGCTCTCCGCGTCGGGCTTGCCGGTGCCGCCGACCACCACGATATGGCTGCCCTGCTCGAGCAGGCCGCCGTTAGTCACTTCGACCGCGGAATCGGTCAAGGCGGCCACGATATGGGCGCCCTTGTAGACGTCCTCGGGCTTGTCACAGACTTGAACCTCGATGTTGTACTTCGCCGCCATCTCGCGGCCGAACGCCTCGCGGTTTTCCCTGGTCGGGCTGAACACCTGCAATTTCTTGATCGTGCGCACGCGCGTGAACGCCTGCATGTGGGTGCGCGCCATGCCGCCCGAGCCGAGCATGCCGACCACTTCGGCATCCTCGTTCGCCATGTATTTGACGCCGATGCCGCCGTCGCCGCCGACCCGCATGTGCTGCAAATGGCCGTCGTTGAGAAAGGCGAGCGGCTCGCCGTTCTCGATCGAGGTGAGCAGGATCAGGCCGCAGAACAGCCCAGGCCGCACGCAGTACTTCTCCTGCGTCACCGCGCCGTTGTATTGCGTCTCGTAGATCACGTCCGACTTCATCCGGATCGCGAAGTAGCCGGCGGTCGAGCCGCCCTCCATGGTCCCCCACTGATAGTTCTTGGTGGGATCGCTGGTCGGGATCCGGATGTCGATGCGCGGCCGGCAGACGGCTTCCTGCCGCGCCAGCGCGAGATAGGATTCCTCGAGCGCGTCGAGCGTCATCTCCATGGTGAGCAATCGCTCGACATCGTGATTGTTGATGATCAGCGTCATCGTTTTTGCCTCTCCGGCTAGAACAATCTGGTTGCACCGGTCTTTCCATCGTCATGGCCGGGCTTGTCCCGGCCATCCACGTCTTGTTTACAGCCAAGAAAGCAAGACGTGGATGCCCGCGACGGGCGCGGCATGACGAATCAAACATCGCAACCATTGGCATTCATCGGAACCTTGCATTCGTTGATCAGCGGCTCGCCCGCGCGCAGCCGCGCGAGATTCTGCTCGAACAGCTTCCGGTGCAGAAAATAGCCGGTCGAGCCGCCGCCCGCGACATGCGGCGAGAGCACGACGTTCGGCATGTCCCAGAGCGGGCTGTCGGCCGGCAGTGGCTCGACCTCGTTGACGTCGAGGCCGGCGCCGGCGAGGCGGCCCTCCTGCAAGGCTGCAATCAGCGCGGCCTCGTCGACGATCTCGCCGCGGGCGACGTTCACCAGAAATGCCGTGCGCTTCATCGCGGCGATCTCGGCCGCGCCGATCATGCGATAGCTGGTCTCGTCACCTGCCGTGCAGATCACCACCGCGTCGGCCTTTGCCAACGCCTCGCGCATGCGCTCGCGCGGATAGACCAGCTCGCCCGCATCCGCCGTCGTGCGCGACACCACGATCACCTGCGCGTCGAAGGCCTTGAGCTTGCGCACGACCTCGCGGCCGATGGCGCCGCGGCCGAACACGCATACCTTGGCATCCTCCAGCGTGCGCAGCTTGGCGTTGGTTTCCTGCCGCGTGTAGAGATGGGCGCGCTGGTGTGCCTGGCACTCCGGCAGTTGCCGCAGCAATGCGAGCAGCAACATCATCGCATGCTCGGACACCATGGTGGCCTTGACGCCGGTTGAATTGGTGACCCGCACGCCCTCCGGGATGCCCATGGCGACCCCGCGCTCGATCCCGGAGGAGCTGAAGAACATCCACCGCAGCTTGCGCGCGTTGCGCCGCAGCGCCTCACCATAAGCCAGGGTACAGACCCGGTTGCTGGTCACCAGGATCTCGGCGTCGGCGATCTCGCGCTCAAGCTCCTCGGTGGAGGCCACAACCGCCCAGTCCAGCTCCGGAAAGTCCTTGGCGAGCCCTATGATCGCGTCGTCCCGCCGGAACGGGTACATGACAGACTTCATCGACGTCCTCTCGGCACTTAAGGCCGCTCCTTATGCCTCATTGGCTTGCATTTGTCGCGGCCGGCGGTTAGCTCCTCCCGGTATCAGATTGAAAGCCCGGAATGAACGATTTACGCCTACCCAAAGTGAGCTTCGTCTCGCTCGGCTGCCCCAAGGCGCTGGTCGACAGCGAGCGCATCATCACGCGGCTGCGCGCGGAGGGCTATGAGCTCGCCCGCAAGCACGAGGGCGCAGACCTCGCCATCGTTAACACCTGCGGCTTTCTCGACAGCGCCAAGGCGGAGTCGTTAACCGCCATCGGCGAGGCGCTGGCGCAAAACGGCAAGGTGATCGTCACCGGCTGCATGGGGGCCGAGCCCGAGACCATCACCGAGCGCTTTCCGGACGTGCTCGCGGTCACCGGCCCGCAGCAATATGAAAGCGTGGTCAAGGCGGTCCACCGCGCGCTGCCGCCGCGGCACGATCCGTTCCTCGACCTCGTGCCGCCCGAGGGTGTCAAGCTGACTCCGCGCCACTACGCGTATCTGAAGATTTCCGAGGGCTGCAACAATCGCTGCACCTTCTGCATCATCCCGAAGCTGCGCGGGGACCTTGTCTCGCGGGAGGCGGGCGACGTGCTGCGCGAGGCCGAGCGCCTCGTCAAGGCGGGCGTGAAGGAGCTCCTGGTCATCTCTCAGGACACCTCCGCTTACGGCGTCGACCTGCGCTATGCCGAGAGCGACTGGAACGGCCGGCCAGTGGCGGCGAGATTCATCGACCTCGCCCGCGCGCTCGGCGAGCTCGGCGTTTGGGTGCGGCTGCACTATGTCTATCCCTACCCGCACGTCGACGACGTCATCGCGCTGATGGCGACGGGGAAGGTGCTGCCTTATCTCGACATCCCGTTCCAGCATGCGAGCCCCGACGTGCTCAAGCGGATGAAACGGCCGGCCGCGCAGGAAAAGACGCTGGAACGCATCCACCGCTGGCGCGAGATCTGTCCAGAGCTGACCATCCGCTCAACCTTCATCGTCGGGTTCCCGGGCGAGACCGATGCCGATTTCGAGCTGCTGCTCGATTGGCTCGATCAGGCGGAGCTCGATCGCGTCGGCTGCTTCCGCTACGAGCCGGTCAAGGGCGCGACCGCCAACGACCTCGCCGCCCCCGTCCCCGCCGAGACCAAGGAGGCGCGCTGGCATCGCTTCATGGCGCGCCAGCAGGCGGTGTCGGCGCGGCGGCTCAAGCGCAAGGTCGGCACTCGCCAGCAGGTGATCATTGATGAAACAGGATCAACGGTCGCCAAAGGCCGCAGCAAGGGCGACGCGCCCGAGATCGACGGCGCGGTCTATGTCACGAGCCGCCGGCCGCTGCGGGTGGGCGAGATCGCGACCGTGAAGATCGAGCGTGCGGATCAATATGATCTGCACGGAACAGCGGTGGGGTTCTAGCTCGCCCCTGAATCGACGTCTCGTCCAAATCAAACGCGCAAATCAAATGCAATGAGGGGCCGGTCCCCCGATCCGGCCCCTCGCCGCATGCTCCCGCGCCCGTGCGGCTGACTCTCAGAACCTGTAGCTGGCACCGACGCGCAGGAGATGCAGCTCATTCTTGAACTCGGCGCGGTTGCCGTCCGCATTGTACAAGGTCACGTTGCCGAGATCGGTGAACAGATATTCGACCCGTCCGACCCAGCGATTGGTGAACGCGTATTCGATGCCTCCGCCGACCGCGAGCCCGGTGCGCAGCTGATCGTCCCACACCACCTGCTCGCCGGCGTTGCGGCCTTTCTGAATCTCGTTGCTCACATTGACAAAACCGAGCCCGATGGTGCCGTAGAAAAGAAGACGGTCGACCGCATAGCCGAGCCGTCCGCGCACCGAGCCGGTCAGCCCGTATTTCGCCAACGAGGTGTCGTTGTCGAAGATATTGTTGCTCTGCTTGGCCGTTGTGAAGCCGAGATCGGCTTCAGCGCCTAAGACCCAGTTGCCCATGAGCTGATAGTTGTAGCCACCATACCCAGCAAATGCGACGCCATCGGCGCCTTCCTCGGCATGGCCGTGATTGTTGTTGCGGAAGAAATCGACCGTCCAAACACCGTGCGCAGCGCCAATCGATGCACCGGCATACCAGCCGGTCCAATTATAGGTTCCATATGCATAAGATGGCGGAGCCTTAACCAGCGGCTTCATGTCGGCTGCGGCCGCAGCCCCTGCCAGGATACTCACTCCGCCAAATGCAACCACCTGTAAGAACGACGCCACCCCACGTCCGCCAAGCATCAGCCACCCTCCTTGTTGTGAACGCTCACATGCGCTCTTGTTGTGACGCTCTTGTTGTGAACGCTCACATGCGTTCGTGCCCTCGCGGACAAAGTCGAATTCAAGTGGGGCCAAGGTTTGTTAAAACGACGCTCACTTATGACTCATTTGATGGCACGCGTTACACATCCAAGTCATTTTCGTGCAAATTGGTCGTGACGTACCGCATCATTTGTTTGCGTGGTGGCATCGCGGCGACTCGTTGCATTGGACACATCACGCGGTGAATGATCCGAGCACGGTTTATTTTCACAGATCGGTCGCAACGTACCGTTTCATCGCAATTGCGACGGTAACGATCGACGCCCGTCGCCGCTGTCACCACAAAGCGCCTGCATCCGCGATCGCGCAGTGACGTGAATGTGGCATCCAACGACGACCCAGCCGCCGCTTTTGGCGCCGCCGCGCCTGCTGCAGAAGGCGGAAATAGCCTGCCGGTGCCAGGCACCTTGGACTATGATGGAATACCTCGATCACCGCAGACGAAAGACCACTGGAGCACCGACGATGAACGAGCAGGTCACCGTGGCGCTAGCGCGATGGCAGGATCAGGTCTTTGACCTCTTGCGCCGGCACGGGGTCACGCAGTTCGCGTATGTCCCAGATGCCGGCCACACGATTCTGATCGATCGCTCGATCGCCGACCAGGAGGCCTACTCGATCGCCCTCACCACCGAGGAGGAAGGCGTGGCGCTTCTTGCCGGCGCTGATCTCGGCGGCGCGCGCGGGGTCCTCCTCATGCAAAGCAGCGGCGTCGGCAACTGCATCAACATGCTGTCATTGATCAACGCCGGTCGGTTCCCGTTTCTGACCTTGGTCAGCATGCGCGGCGACTTCGGCGAGGGCAATCCGTGGCAATACACGATGGGTCAAGCGGTCGTACCGGTCTTGCAGGCCGTCGGCGTGACCTGCCTGCGGGCCGACACGCCGGACGAGGCCTTGGCTGCCGTCAGCGCCGCATTGACCATGGTGTTCCAGGCACGCCAAGCCGTCGCGGTTCTGTTCACCCAGAAACTGCTCGGCGCCAAACGCTTTTGAGCCAAGCGCCTTTGAGGAGAGCAGCAATGTCATCGTTCAAAGGCGAGAGCTCCCATACGCCGATCTTCGAGCTCGACCGGCGCGAGGCGCTGCCGGCCCTGATCGGGCGGCATGAGGATTTCCTGATCGTCGCCGGGCTTGCTGGCACGGCGCGCGACATCGCTGCGCTGACCCAGAACGGCGCCAATGGCTTCGCCATGGGCGGGGCCATGGGTGGCGCATGCATGATCGGGCTCGGCCTGGCGCTGGCCCAGCGCGATCGGCGCGTCCTCGTCGTCACGGGCGACGGCGAGCTCCTGATGAATGTCGGCGCGCTCGCGACCATCGCGCTGATGAATCCTCCGAACCTGTCGATCGTATGCGTCGACAACGGACACTATGGCGAGACCGGCTACCAGAAGAGCCACACCAGCCTCGGTACCGATCTGGAAAAGATGGCACTGGGTGCCGGAATCAAGCTGACCCGCACGGTTGAGCGCGCTGCCGACATCCCCTCCGGCGCGCAATTTCTGCGCCAAGGCAATGGTACGGTCTTTCTGCTGTTGCGCGTACATACTGGCGAGCCACCGGTCTACAAGCGGATCTGGGATCCCGTCGCCAATCGCACGCAATTCCAGGCCGGGCTGTTGGGAAAGTAGCGTCTGCCGACCCTGATGACGCGTGTCCACGCGCCCTCCGCATGCAAGGCGATCTTATGCGGCCCCCGACGCGAGCTCGCCGACCACCACCACCACCGCGCCGGTCAACGCGGCAATCTCGTCCGCCGTGATCGTGAACGCCGGCGTGAGATAGACCGTCGTGCCGAACGGCCGGATGAACACCCCCTCCTCCACGAAGCGCGCGCGCAGGCGATCAAGATCCGCGATGCGCTCGAGCTCGACCACGCCGATCGCGCCCATGACCCGCACGTCCCTGACACCGGGGAGGCCGCGGCAGGGCGCGAGGCCGGCCGCGAGTGCCTCCGAGATGGTCTTGATCTGCTCGAGCCGCGGCTCCCGCTCGAACAGGTCGAGCGAGGCGTTGGCCGCCGCGCACGCGAGCGCATTCCCCATGAAGGTCGGCCCGTGCATCAGCGCATGCGCCGGATCGTCCGACCAGAACGCGTCGAACACCTTGCGGCGCGCGACCGTCGCGGCGAGCGGCAGCGTCCCGCCGGTCAGCGCCTTCGACAGCGTGACGATGTCGGGCACGACCGCTTCGCCGGCGAACATCGCGCCGGTGCGGCCGAAGCCGGTGAAGATCTCGTCGAAGATCAGCAGGAGGCCATGCCGATCCGCGATGGCCCGCAGGCGCTTGAGCACCCCGGTGTCATGGAAGCGCATGCCGCCGGCGCCCTGCACCAGCGGCTCGACGATGATGGCGGCGATCTCGTCCGCGTGCCGCTCTATCAGTCGTGACAATGCCGCAGCGCTATCGTCATCCACCGGCAGGTCTGCAATGATGTGCTCGGGCAGGAAGCCGCGGAACTGCGTGTGCATGCCGGCGGCGCGGTCGCAGACCGCCATCGCGCCGGTGGTGTCGCCATGATAGCCGCCCCGGAAGGCGACCAGTTTCTTGCGCGTGCGCACACCCTGGTTGAGCCAGTACTGCACCGCCATTTTCATGGCGACCTCGACCGCGACCGATCCGGACTCCGAAAAGAAAACCCGGTCGAGATCGCCGGGCAGCAGCGCCGCGAGCCGCCGCGCCAGGGTGTAGGCTTGCTCATGGGCAAGCCCGCCCAGCATCACATGCGGCAGGACGGCAAGCTGACGCTCGACCGCCGCGCGGATGTGCGGGTGGTTATAGCCGTGACAGGCGGTCCACCACGACGCCACACCGTCGATCAGCTCCCGCCCGTCGGAGAGCACGATGCGGCAGCCCTCGGTGCGCGCGACCGCAAGCGGGCCCCGCATCGTCTTCATCTGCGCATAGGGCAGCCAGACGTGCCGGAGCCCCGGCTCGTACCAGTCGGGCCTTCCTTCCATGCGAGCCTCATAGGCTTTCCTTCGATCAGAGCCTCATATAGGCGTTAGCGCATGCAGTCACTCGACGACTTTGCCGCTGGCAAGCTCAAGGACCTCGACCGCGACAACCTGCACCGCGTGCTGGCGGAGACCGACCGGCTCGACGGCGTCTTTGTGGAGCGTGCCGGCCGCCGCCTGATCTCGTTCTGCTGCAACGACTATCTCAACCTCACCCATCATCCTGCGATCAAGGCGGCAGCCACCGCCGCGATCGCCCGTTATGGCGTCGGCAGCGGTGGCGCCCGGCTCGTCACCGGCAACCACCCCCTGTTCACCGAGCTGGAGAGCCGGCTCGCCCGCCTCAAGGGAACCGAGGCGGCCTGCGTCTTCGGCTCCGGATATCTGGCCAATGCAGGCATCATTCCAGCACTCGTCGGGCCCGACGATCTCGTGCTGCTCGACGAGCTGTCGCATGCCTGCCTGTGGACCGGCGCGCGGCTTTCCCGCGCCACCGTGCTGCCGTTCCGGCATTGCGACATGGCTCACGTCGAGGCGCTGCTCGACACCCATCGCGGACGCCATCCGCGCGCCCTGATCGCGACCGATGGCGTGTTCTCGATGGACGGCGATCTGGCCCCCCTGCCACAGCTGTCAGCCCTCACCACGCATCACGATGCCTGGCTGATGACCGACGACGCCCATGGCCTCGGCGTCATTGGCGGCGGACGCGGCTCGAGCTTCGCGTTCACGGCGCCGGTCGACGTACCGCTGCAGATGGGCACGCTCTCCAAGGCCATCGGCGGCTATGGCGGCTATCTGTGCGCCTCCTCCGTCGTCATCGACCTCATTCACAACCGCGCCCGCACCTTCATCTATGCGACCGGCCTGCCGCCCGCGATGGTTGCCGCCGCGATCGCGGCGCTCGATCTGATCGAGCGCGAGCCCGCTTATGCGGCGCTGCCGCTCGCGAAGGCCAGGACCTTCACCCGTCTTGCCGGCCTGCCCGAGGCGCAAAGCCCGATCGTCCCGCTGATCGTCGGGCCAGCCGAGGCGGCGCTCGCCGCGTCGCGGCTCCTGGAGGCGGAAGGCTTCCTGGTCACCGCCATCCGTCCGCCGACGGTGCCGGCCGGCACTGCGCGGCTGCGCTTCACCTTCACGGCCGCCCATCCCGACGGCGAGATCGAGCGCCTTGCCGCGCTCGTGCGCAAGGTGCTCTGCGTCGAGGCCGTCGCGTCGTGACCGCGATCTTCGTAACCGGCACCGGCACCGATGTCGGCAAAACCTTCGTCAGCGCGGCGCTCATCCGGCACTGGCGCGCCGCTGGGCACGCGGTCGCGGCGTTCAAGCCGGTGGTGAGCGGCTTCGCCGCCGCCGCGACCAGCGACCCCGGCGTGCTCGCCGCCGCGCTCGGCCGTCCTGGCGCCGACGTAGAGGCTATATCGCCATGGCGGTTTGCCGCTCCGCTCTCGCCCGACCTGGCCGCCGCGCGCGAAGGCCGCAGGCTCGACTTCGACGCCATCGTGGCGTTCTCGCGCCAAGGGGCGACCGGTGCCGGTCGCGTGCTGATCGAGGGCGTCGGCGGCGTCATGGTGCCGCTCGATGAGCGCCACACCGTGCTCGACTGGATGTCGGCGCTGCGGCTCCCTTTGCTGCTCGTCACAGGCAGCTATCTCGGCACCATCAGCCATACGCTCACGGCGCTGCGCGTGCTCGCGCAGCGCAATCTGGAGATCGCCGCGATTGCGGTGAGCGAGAGCGTCACGCCTGGCGCCCCGCTCGATGAGACGGTGGCGACGATCGCGCGCTTTGCCGACGCGATCGAGGTGGTGGGCGTGCCGCGGCTATCGAGCGATGCGCACAACCATCCGGCTGTTGCTCGGATTGCTGCGCTGACTGAGGGGTAATATGGTTTCACATTCTCCGTTCATTCCCGCGCAAGCGGGAATCCAGGAGCCACTTACTCTGATTTTTTTGATTTGTCTCGCTGGGTCCCCGCTTTCGCGGGGACGAACGGAAAGTCAGTCAATCACCCTGCAACGGCCTGGCTGCTCACGCTCCCGCCGACCCGATCGCCTCGTCGACCAGGAACAGGTCGGTGAGCAGGGCGCGCAAATGGATCGAGGCGTTGAGATTGTCGACAAGCTGCGAGCCGATGGCGCGCTGCATCAGGGCGAGCTGCAATCCGGCGCGAGCCTTGCGGGCGTCCTCCTCGAGCGTGGCCGCGAACGAGCGCATGATCTCGGCGTCAACCCCCTTGGCGTGCGCCGCCGTCGTGGCCGCCGCGCCAATCCCGTCGAGCGCCGCATCGAGCCGCTTGAGGAAAGCGCGGATGTGGTCGCCCTCCCGGCCGCGCTGGTGGCCCTGCGCCGCATAGCCGAGCATGAACTCGTAGGCTTCCTCGATCTCGGCAATCCGGTGCGTGAGGTCAGCCACGTCCGCGCTCATCGGCGCTCTCCTTTGCACGCGGGCGCACCGAGCCAGCAAAAAGTAGTCCAGGAGACGCCGGCCGGCGTCTCCTGGTCATGAACGTCACGCGTCATCTGCAACAAGTCCATCCGGGATGCTTCAGACGGCGTCCCGGATGGCGCGTTTGACCAGGTTCTCCATCAGGGGAACCTTGAACTGATTGAACGTGACCGGGCGTGCGCCATGCACGGCGGTCTTGCCGGCCAGCAAGGCTGTTTCCTCGTCCTGCTTGCCGCCTTTGACCACCTCTTCCACCACCTTGATGAAGCGTGGCGTGCACGACACGCCGCCACAGGCGACACGCGCCGCCTCGATCGTGCCGTTGTTGACCTTGAGGGCCGACGCGACATTGACCAGGGCGAAGTCCCAGGTGTTGCGGTCGGCGACCTTCTCGAAATAGAACTTCGCGCCGGCCCACTTGGCAGGGATGCGAATGGCCGTGAGCAGCTCGTTGGGCTTCAGCACGGTCATGTTCACGATGTCGACGGCGGGGCCGATGAAGAATTTCTCGGCATCGACCACGCGCTCGCCCTTGGCGGTCTTGATCACCATTTTGGCTTCGAGCACCACCAGCGCCGGCGCGGTGTCGGACGGCGAGACCGCGATGCAGCGCGCGGCGTCGAAGATCGCGTGCTCGCGGTTCTGCCCGGCCGGCGAATCGGCAAAGCAGGTATTGCCGCCGGCGCGGTAGCAGTTGAGACCGGTGCGGTAGTACCAGCATCGCGCATCCTGCGAGACGTTGCCGCCGAGCGAGGAGGCGTTGCGGATCTGCGGGCTCGCGACGCGGCTCGCGGCATCCGCCAGCACCTTGTACTTGTTGCGAACGATGGGGCTGTCGGCGATTTCGGTGAGCGTCGTCAGCGCGCCGATCTCGATCCCGTCAGCGGTCTCACGGATGCCTTTGAGCTCCGTGAGCGCGCCCAGGTCCATCACCGCCTTCGGCCGTTTGACCCGGTCCTTGAACCAGTCAAGGCTGTCGTTGCCGCCGGCCATCTTCCAGATGTCCTTGCCGCGGCGATCGAGCAGCGACAGCGCGTCCGCCAGCTTGGTCGGCTGCAGAAGCTCGAAATTGGGCATCATGTCCCGAACCATGAGCGGCCTCCCCTCACTGCGTGTTGGCGGCAAGCACCTTGTGGGACTGCGGACGCTTCGCGATCGCGTTCACGATCATGTCCGGAACCACAGGCGTGCGGTTGAAGTAGTGGCCGCCCATCGCATCGGCGATGGCGTTGACCAGAGCAGCGGCAGCGCAGCCCTGGAGCGGCTCGCCGATCCCGCGCGATCCGAGCGGAGAGCTCGGGTCGGCCTTGTCGACGGCGTCCCATTCCATCTCGGACGGCACGTCGAGATAGCCCACCGGCTTGGCGCCGAGCAGCCCCACATTGGCGGGGATCCCGGTCTGCGGATCGAGCACATAGCGCTCGGTCGCAGCGATACCGACCCCCATCACGGCGCCGCCCTTCACCTGGGTGGCGAGGCTCATGGGGTGGATGACGGTGCCGCAGTCGGCGACCCCGATATATTCGAGGATCGACCACTTGCCGGTCTCGACATCGAGCTCGATCATCATGAAGCCTGCCGCCAGCGCCGGTGGCATGCCGCGGATCGGCAGCTTGTCCTTGGCCACCCCGATCAGCCCGCTTCCCGCCAGAGCCTCGACCGAGGCCTTGGTGATCGGATTGAGGTCGTCAGCCATCTCCTTGCCGCTGAACGCCCCGGCAAGCTCGATCGCGCGCTGGGCCGCCTTGGCATAGGTGAGCGACTTCGACGGATCGGACTTGAGGAACACCTTCTCGCCGCCGAGGTCGTAGTCCTCGGGCTTGCCGCCGAGGTCCATCGCCGCGATCTTCAGCAGCTTCTCCTTGGCATCGACCGCCGCCACGTAGTTGGTGCGCGACTGGGTGAAGGTCGTGTTGCTGCCGACCTGCGGCGAGTTCCACGGCAGATGCTTGCGGCTGTCGCCGCGCTCGAGGATGCAGTTGTCCCAGTTGGCCTTGAGAACTTCAGCGGCCACCCGGGCGGTGGCGGCATAGGAATAGGTCCCGAGATTGCCGACGCCGGTGTGGATGTGGACCTTGCCGTCCGGCGTGATCCGCACGAGCCCGTCGAAGCCGGTCTGGCCGGCCGAATGGAAGGCCGAGCCGACACCGACGCCGATCACCTTGCTGCCGCGGCGCTGGCCGCTCATCTTGCTCTTCTCGTCCCACTTGAAGCGGGCGGCGCCCTTCTCCAGCGCGTCCTTGAGGAACGCTGAGGTCATCGGCAGCTGCTTCTCGCCATGCTTGCCGTTCGAATCCGGGGCGTTGATCAGGCGGATCGCCACCCGGTCGACCCCAAGCTGACGCGCCGCCTTGTCGAGGATCGGCTCCATCGCGAGCGCGGTCTGGTTTTCGCCAGGGCCGCGCTGCGGGCCGCGCGCCGGCGTATTGGTGAGCACCGGCACGCCGCGCCAGCGCATCGCCATCGGCTGATAGACGACGGAGAGCGTCTGGCCGAAATTCTCGAAGTCCCAGAAGCCGATATTGGCGCCATTCTCGGCCACCACATAGGCGTCCATGGCGACGATGCGACCGTCCTCGCGGAAGCCGACCTTGATGCGGCCCTGGAAGCCGGCGCGGCCGCGGCCGATGGCGTATTCCTCGTGCCGGGCGATGCGCATCATCACCGGGCGGTTGATCTTGCGCGACATGTGCGCCGGGATCGCCATCTCGGGATAGGCATTGCCTTTGGAGCCGAAGCCGCCGCCGCAGTATTCCGCGACAAAGACGAGGTCCTTGGGCTCGACGCCGCAATAGCGCGCCAGGCCGGGGACCGAGTTGGTCTGGCTTTGCGAGGAGCCAAACACGAACACCTTGCCGTTCTGCCAATAGGCCATGGCAGAGCGCGGCTCCATGCAATGGTGACACTGCGAGCCGATGACAAAGCTCTCGTCGAGCACCACCTTGGCGTCCTTGAAGCCAGCCTCGAGGTCGCCATAGGTCCATTGCGCCGCCGGCTCGCCCATCGGCAGCTTGCCTTCGCCCGCCATGGCGAAGTCGCGCGCCGTCCACTTGATGGTCTGGTATTTGATGCGCGGATTGGCGACGTTGCCGTCGACGCGCGCATTCGGGCCGCCGGGGTGCAGGCTGTCGAGCGGATCGACCACGAACGGCAGCGGCTCGTATTCAATCTTGATCAGCTCGATCGCATCCTGCGCGAGCTGCTCGGTTTCGGCCGCAACCGCGAGGATCGGCTCGCCGACGAAGTGCGGCTCGTCGGTCAGGATCGGATTTTGCGGCGGCGGGAACGCCGGCACGTCCTTGGCGGTGAGGATACCGAGCACGCCCTTGAGCTTGAGCGCCGCCGAAGCGTCGATCTTCTTCACCCTGGCATGCGGCATCGGGCTGCACAGCAGGCGGCAGAACACCATGCCGTCGGCACGATAGTCTTCCGCGTACTTCGCCTTGCCGGTGACCTTGCCGTAGATGTCGGGCGGGGTGAAATCCTTGCCGATCAGATCGTATGCCATGTCACGCCTCCCGAGCGGCGCGCATCACCGCATTGAGATAGTGGTCGTAAGCGCCGCAACGGCACAGGTTGCCTGCGAGTGCATGGCGTGCCTCGTCGCGCGTCGGCTTCGGATTGGTCTTGAGCAAGGCCACGGTCGACATGATCTGGCCCGGCGTGCAGAAGCCGCATTGCGGGGCGAGCTCGTCGACGAAAGCCTTCTGCACCTTGTGCAGCTCGCCGTTCGGGCCTTCCAGCCCCTCGATGGTCGTGACCTTGCGTCCGCGCAGCGCATGCGTGAGCGTCGAGCAGGAATGGTGCGGCACATCGTCGATCAGCACCGTGCAGGCGCCGCATTCGCCGCGATCGCAGCCGAGCTTGGTGCCGGTGAGGCCGAGCTTGTAGCGCAGCGTCATCGCCAGCGTCTCATTCGGCAGGATGTCGGCGCGCCGCACCTGGCCATTGACCGTGATGGCGAGCAGCCGATCCGGCGCGCGTTGCGCGCGGGCCGACGTCGCGCCGCCGAACGTGTAGGAGAGCGCCGACACGGCGCTGCCGGCGGCGATCACGCCCTTGATGAAATCGCGGCGGCTCGTGGAGTGCTGGCGAGGCTCCGGGGGTGGCGGCACCCAGACCGGATCCTGGGCGGCGAGCGCTTTGTAATCGACGTCCGCGTCGAGGCCGCGGAAATCGGGGGCAATATAGTAATCCATGAGCCCTCCCTAGCGTTGCACCCCGTTTGGACACCAGTAGGGGAGCACCCTTGGGGAGCAGCTCCATCGGGTGTCGGCCCGGCGGCAGGTGTTCGTTTTGAACGGCTAAAATCTAACCACGACCAGACGGGCTCGGCAATTGAATCCTGCCGCCAAATCAGCCTGCGCCGATCACGGCCGCGTGCCATTGGTCGCATGCGCGGCCCGCCAGCGGGCCAGCAGCCGCGCGCTGTCCTCGCGCTCGGCATCCGTCATGGATTGCATGATGGCGCCGCGCAGCTCGAAGGTTTCGGTTTGCCCGCCAGCTGCCGCTAGCTCGAGCCACATCAAGGCGAGCGGCAGGTTTCTTGGGACGCCGTCGGCACGGAAGTGCATCATCGCCAGGAAAAGCTGCGCCGTCGGCTCGCCCTGGTTGGCGGCCCGGTCAAAATGCTGGGCGGCGAGCGTGCCGTCGCGCGGAACGCCGCGGCCGGTATAGTGCATGTAGCCGATCCCGGCCTGCGAGCGGGCATCGCCCGCCTTGGCCAGCGTCTCCCATGCGGCAAGGGCGCGCTCGTAGGAGCCCTGTTCGAAGGCGGACAGCCCGCTCCGGAAGGCCTGGTCCATATCCTGGGCGTGGACCGCGAGCGGCATGAGCGCGACGATCAGAGCGATGAGGCCTCGCATGGACGCCAACCTAGCAGTATAGGAGTCCGACCCCAAGTATGGCCATTCAAGTATCGGGACATCTTGGATTAGGGTCGCCCGCCCGGCATGTGAGAGGTTTCCATGCGACTTCCTCGTCGACAGTTTCTGCGGCTGGCCGCCGGTGCTGCTGCACTGCCTGCCACACCGCGCTTGGCTCGCGCGCAATCCTATCCGGTGCGGCCGGTCCGCTGGATCGTCGGCTTTGCGGCTGGCGGCCCGCAGGACATCGTGGCGCGCCTGCTTGGACAATGGCTGTCGGAGCGGCTCGGCCAGCAATTCGTGATCGAGAACCGGGCGGGCGCCGGCGGCAATATCGCGACCGAGGCGGTCGTGCGTGCGCCGGCGGACGGCTACACCATCCTCATGATCGGCCCGTCGGCGGCCATCAATACCACGCTCTACGAAGGCCTCAGCTTCGTCTTTCAGCGCGACATCGTACCGGTCGCGAGCATCATGCGCACCAGCAACGTCATGGAAGTGCATCCGTCGTTTCCGGTCAGAACCGTCCCGGAATTCATTGCTTATGCCAAGGCCAATCCGGGCAAGATCAACATGGCGTCGGCCGGGAGCGGCAGCTCGCAACATGTGGCCGGCGAATTGTTCAAGATGATGACCGGCATCGAGATGGTGCACGTGCCCTATCGCGGCGCAGCGCCCGCGCTCACCGATCTGCTTGCCGGCCAGGTCGAGGTCATGTTCGACAACCTGACGTCCTCGGTCGAGCACGTGAGGACGGGCAAGCTGCGGGGCTTGGCGGTCACGACCGCGGTTCGTTCCGAGGCGCTGCCGGACATTCCGACGGTGGGCGACTTCGTTCCGGGCTACGAGGCGAGCGGGCTCTATGGGATCGGCATGCCGAAGGACACGCCAGTCGACATCGTCGACAGGCTCAATCGGGAGATCAACGCGGCGCTCGCCGATCCGCGGATCAGGTCGCGCCTGGTTGACCTTGGCGGCACTATCCTCTCTGGCACGGCAGCCGACTTCGCAAAGCTGCTGGCGGGAGAGGTCGAGAAATGGGGCAAGGTCGTTAAATTTTCCGGCGCCAAGCCTGGATAACAGCGGTTGAGCGCGCCGCCATTCGGGACCATGCTTTGATCATTGAGGTCACGGAGCCAATGGATGGAGCGCCGGCATGACGCGGCAACTGCATCTCAACCTGTTCATCCACAGCCGAGGTCACCATGAGGCATCGTGGCGTCATCCGGACGCCTCGCCGCTCGCGCTCACCGACATCCGCTACTACCAGGACCTGGCGCAGCGCGCGGAAGCCGCCCTGTTCGACTCCATCTTCCTCGCCGACCAGCTCGCGCTGGGCGAGGACGTGGCGCAGGCGGCGCGCACCTGGCTCGAGCCCATCACGGTGCTTGCCGCCGTGGCGGTGGCGACGCAGCGGATCGGGATGATCGCGACCTCATCGACCACCTATACCGAGCCGTTCAATCTGGCGCGCCAGTTCGCTTCGTTGGATCACATCAGCAACGGCCGCGTGGGCTGGAACATCGTCACGTCGTGGCTGGCGACGGCGGCGGCCAACTATGGCGACGCCGGCCAGGTGAGCCACGCGGAACGCTACGCCCGCGGCGAAGAGTTCATGGCGGTGGTCAACGCGCTGTGGGACAGCTGGGCGCAGGACGCGGTCATCGATGACCGCACGGGCGGGCGCTATGCCAAGCCTGATCGCATCCGGCCGATCAACCACAAGGGCAAGTACTACCAGGTGGCGGGGCCGCTGAACCTGCCGCGCTGCCCGCAGGGCCGTCCGGTGCTGGTGCAGGCCGGCTCCTCCGACACCGGCCGCCGCTTTGCGGCGCGCCATGCCGAGGCGGTGTTCACCGCCCACATGGAGAAGGCCACCGCGCAGGCGTTCTATGCCGATCTCAAGGCGCTGGTGGCGGCCGAGGGCCGCGCGCCCGAGCATGTGTTGGTCTTGCCGGGCTTAAGCCCGATGATCGCATCCACCGAGGCCGAGGCGCAGCGTCTCACGCGCGAGGTCAACGAGCTGTCTGACCCTGAAGTGGGGCGCAAGCGCCTGTCCAACCGGTTTGGCGGGCATGATTTCTCGCATCTGCCGCTCGATCGCCCGCTGATGCCTGACGACTTTCCGCCACCCTCCACGGTCGAGGCGGCGCGCAGCCGCACCGAGGTGATCCTCAACCTCGTGCGGCGCGAGAGCCCGACGCTGCGGCAATTGCTTTCGAGTCTCGCCGGCGCGCGTGGCCATATTACCGTGGCGGGCACGCCCGAGCAGATCGCCGATCTGATCGAGGACTGGTTCGGCGACGGCGCCGCCGATGGCTTCAACATCATGCCGCCGCTCTTGCCGGCGATGCTCGACGTCTTCAGCGCCGAGGTGATCCCGCTCCTGCAGCGGCGCGGCCTGTTCCGCACCGCCTATGAGGGCGAAACGCTGCGCGACCATTATGGTCTCGCTTGGCCGGCGAGCGCTTTCCGGGAGCCCGCCCTGCAGCACGCGTAACGCTGGCACGATCGGCGCAGCGGATTGCCATCGCCATTGCGCCTGCTTGGCTCAACAAGCCTTGACCGTCATCCTGACGCGCCAATGCCAAAAGATTTTGGAACAATCTTGCTGCAACGACGTTGATCACCTAGCAAGCCGAACGGCGCGACATCATCTCAATTAGGAAGACGAGTTCCGAATTAGGAAGACGACGTCCGATGCCGGGATGGCATGGCCAACAAATCGTCGAGACCACAACGGAAGCGCGACAGGGCGTGACCGAGCACAATGTTCGTTACGTACTGGTCTGGAGCACCGCTGGCATGATTCCGGTGACCCGTCTCTCTCCTCAGATCTAGTGCCTCGGCTCTCTTTATGGAAGCGCTGTAACGAGCGTTGATGTACGCGGTTGCAATGGAGGTAACAATGTCGGAACAACCAAAGAATAAAGTTGTAAACCCAGAGGCGCACTTCGACAAACCGAAGGATATTGTCCAGGATGACGCGCTCTCGCACCAAGAAAAAAAGAAGGCTCTCAATACCTGGGAGCAGGATGAACGACAGTTGTTGACGGCTAGCAACGAAGGGATGCCAGGGAGCGATGAGGGCCACCGAAAGAAGGATGCCAATCGTCTCGATGAAGTTGTTCAAGCGAAAGATCAGATCGGAGAAAAGCCAAAGCACAAGCCATCTCATTAAGCGCTAGTTGCCCCGTTTCCGAAGTTCGTGATACATCGCAGCAACCTCTGACACGAACTTCGGAAGCAAAAGGGGCACTAGCAACTCTATGATTCTAGTGCCGCTTTTCGATCTGAAGTTCCTGACAGAGTTTGCTGCAGGTGGTGCAGGAACTTCAAATCGGCGGCACTAGTAAGCCTTAGCCGCTGGTCGAAGCATCTTGAGGGCGTTAACCGCAACGCCCACCCGATCGGCCTTGATGTCGGCAGCATGGCCTGGAGCAATCTCTTTTTCTTGAGTTTCCTCCTCAACGCGTCGTCATCCCAACTCTTTCGCCCGCCGCAGGCTGGCGATCATCGAGACCCGCAGCAGATAATCGTAGGCCCGGCCACGGTCGGCTGCGATGTGCCGCAGCGCCTGTCCAAACTCCTCGCCATCGGATTCGAGGTTGCGCTTGTTTTGGATCGATTGCGTCTCGATGTATTCGAGCGTGACCAACCTGCGCTGGCGATCGAAGCGCTCAAGCTCGCCACTTTGTCCATGCCAGACGTTCGCCAGCCGTTCGGTCAAATTGATCGCATCGTGAATTCCGCCGTTCATCCCCATGCCGCCAAGGGGATTGTTGATGTGTGCGGCGTCGCCGACCAGGAACGTGCGCCCCAACGCAAAAGTCTGGGCGACCCGTTGGTGAACCCGGTAAAGCGTGACGTGCGCGATCTCATAACAGGAGAGACCAGGCACGACGGTCGCCATCAGGGATTGTGCAAAGGCGGGGCTCAAGGCCAGCTCGTCGCTCTCGTCTGGTGCAATCGGAAACATCACCCGGCATAGCCCGGGAATTTGCAACAGGAAGTGCCAACGCTGCGGATCGGCGACGTAGCAAACCTCAACCAGCCCTGGAATGACTTTGCCAAAGTCAAACGGTGTGCTGACGACAAGAAACCGCTCCGGCCACGTGAACCCCTCAAACGCGATGCCGAGCGATCGCCGCACGTCGCTGCGCGCGCCGTCGGCGCCGATGAGCCACCGGGCGCGACGGCGTTCGTTGCGCCCGTTGCGTTGAATCGTAATCTCCACGCTATCGGAATCCTGGGCTATGCCCTGAACGGCACTCCCGAGCTCGATCTGAAAATTCGGCTGGCCGCTGAGCTGGTCGAGCAGAATGCGGGTGAGCTTCGACTGCTCGCATTGCACCCGGTAGGGATGGCATGTGGCATCAGCAATGGCACTGAAATCAAACTCCGCGAGCAATCCGTGTTTCTTGGAGCGAAACTGGAAGCGCGGCGCCTTCAACCCCTGCGCCATCAGCGGCGCGGCGACACCGAAGGCATCCAACATATCGAGCGTCGGCGGGTGGAATGTCGAGGCCCGCGATTCCTCGCTCAGTGTCGCTCCCGCTTCGAGCACGGTCACCGGCACGCCACGGTGAACGAGACTGGCCGCCGCCACCAAGCCGACCGGACCGGCGCCGGCGATGAAGACCCGCTCTTGCATCAGGCAGAATTCTTATTCGATCTTCTCAATGCCGGCCTTCGCGATGATGTCGCGATACTTGATGATCTCATCGTGGTGGAATTTCTTTGCCTCGCTGAGCGGCAGCGCAATCGTCTCGGCGCCGGCCTTCTCAAAGCCCGAGCGCACCGCGGGGTCGTTGAGCGCGTCGGTCATGACACGGCTGAGCTTCTCCAGGATCGGCTTTGGCGTGCCGCCGGGAGCAAGCAGCGCGAACCAGCCGCTGACCTTGTATTCCGGCAGACCGGCTTCTGTCGTCGTCGGCGTGTCGGGCAGCGCGGGAATCCGCCGGTCACCAGCGACCGCAAGCGGAATGGCGCCTTTCGCGCCCAGGGGCCCGGCGATGTTCGGGAACCACTGAAAGCCGAGCGGCACCGTGCCTGCGATCAGGTCAGGTCCATATTGCGCGATGTTGCGATAGGGCACGTGGGTGATCTTCACGCCCGTCACCTGGCTGAAATATTCGCCCGCCAGATGCTGCGAGCTGCCGATGCCAACCGACCCATAGTTGAGGCCGGGATGGGCCTTGGCGTAGCCGATCAATTCCTTGAGCGAATTGACCGGGAGGTTCTTGCTGACGGCGACGACGACGGTGAAGCTGGCGAACGGCGAGATCATCTCCAGGTCCTTCTCGGGGTCGTACCCGAGCGACTTGTAGAGTGCCAGGTTGGCCGCGACCGGGCCGGAGCCGCCGCCGATGATGGTGTAGCCGTCGGGCGCGGCCCTGGCGCCCATGGCGGTGCCGATATTTCCTCCAGCACCGGCATGGTTCTCGACGATAATGGGCTGGCCCATCAGTTTCGACATCTTGTCGAACATGATCCGGCTGACGACATCGCTCGCGCTACCGCCAGCGAACGGAATGATCGCCGTGATCGCACGTGACGGATAGTTTTGCGCGACGGCGGTGCCTGCGCTGAACATCAAGGCCAACGAAAGACCGGCACCCAGCATGAGGTGTTTCGAATTCATCGTTGACTTTGCCACGTTGACTTTGCCACGTCCTTGCCCATCAGCTCTGCAAGCTTACGTCTGAATTCGTCCAAGAGGAAGTCATGCCCCACGGCCATCTCAAAATCCTGATCGCGGGCGGCGGGATCGGCGGCATCACCACGGCGCTGGCGCTCCGGCGGCGCGGCATCGAAGCGCTTCTGTTCGAGCAGGCGAAGGCTTTTAGTCAGGTTGGAGCCGGCATTCAGCTCAGCGCCAATGCAACACGTGTTCTCCGGACGCTCGGCCTCGGCGACGCTTTGGCGCGTGTGGCCGTCTATCCGGAGGGACGGGACTACCGGGCCTGGGATGATGGCGACCGTCTCTACTGGACACCGCTCGGCGAGCGGGCAGAGGCGCATTTCGGTGCGCCGTACTATCACGCACACCGCGCTGATTTGCTCGACGTGCTGCTCGGCGGCCTCGGCGACACGGGCTTCCGCCTGGGCGCGCATGTCGACCGGTTCGAGCAGGACGCACGCGGTGTCACCGTCACGCTCGCCGATGGCACCACTGCCACCGGGGGTGTCCTCATCGGTGCGGACGGGATCCATTCGACGGTGCGAGCGCAGCTGTTCGGGCCGGAGTTGCCCCGCTACACCGGCAACGTCGCCTGGCGCGGGCTCGTCCCGGCGGAGCGCCTTGCCCATCTCGATCTCGGCCGCGTGACCGGCGTCTGGATGGGACCCAACCGGAGCATCGTCCAGTACTACGTCTCGGCGGGACGCACGTTCAACTGGATCGGCATCAGCCGCTCGGAACAGCCGGCGCGGGAGTCGTGGCTGGCCGAAGGCCGCATCGAGGACGCGCTTGCGGAATACGCCGGCTGGCACAACACCATCCGAACTATCATTGCGGCGACCCCGCGGGTGCTGCGCCAGGCGCTCTACGATCGCGAGCCGCTGCCGGATTGGCGCGTGGGGCGGGTGGTTCTGCTGGGCGACGCCGCCCATCCGATGATGCCGTTTTACGCCCAGGGCGCCGCGCAGAGCATCGAGGATGCCTACGTCCTCGCCGGTTGTCTCGCTGCAAGTCCCAAGGATCCGGTCGCCGCGCTTGAACGCTACGTGCTGCTACGGCAGCCGCGCACGGCCTGGATGCAGGAGCTCTCCCGCCACGAGGAGGGGCTCTATCAGATGACCGATGCCGCCGCGATCGCGGATCGCAACGCGCGCATGCGGGCGAGCCGAACCCTTGAGTCAGCGACCTTTCCGCCGGAACAGGAGCGGCTCTATGGATATGACGCAGAGGCGATCTTGTGTGCCAGTTGAGCGAAAGCCGCACGCTGTGGGCCAATGAGGACACACCCTGTCCTACTCGATGACCTCGGTGGCAAGCGCCCGGATGGTAGCCGGCACCGTGATGCCGAGCGCCTGCGCGGTCTTGAGATTGAGCACCAGCTCGACCTTGGTCGCGATTTGAGCTGGCAGCTCGGAGGGCCGCGCGCCCTTGAGGAGGCGCGCCGTATAGGTGCCGGCGATGCGATAATGCTCGTAGAGGTCCGCTCCGAAGCTGATCAGGCCGCCGGAATGCGGGTATTCGCGATTGGGAAAGATCGACGCGATGCCGTGGCGCGCCGACAGCCCGATGACCTGATCGCGAAACACGCTGTACAAGGCCTCGGTGGAAATGACGAAGCCGGCAATGTCCTGCTGCGCCATCGAGGCGAACACCGCCGGCAGCGCCTTCTCCCGCCCGGCCAGATCGATGACCACGAGATTACGGCCGAGCGCGGCGGCAGCCTGCTCCATCGGCTCGATCCGCTCATTGGTCGTCGCCGCCGGCGCCAGATCGGAATTGAGCAGGAATGCAATCGGCCGTGCTGGCGCGACGAGCTCGCTGAGTACCTTGAGGCGTTCGGGGTTGAGCTCCTCGCTGCGACGGCCCGCCCCGGTCACGTTCGCTTCCGGCCGATTGGCATTGGCCACGAGACCGAGCTCGAACGGATCGCCCGTGATCGCAAACACGATCGGGATCGTCGACGTCGCGCCCATGGCGGCGCGCACCGTGCTGGGGCCGGTCAGGCAGACGATCACGCGAGCATCCAGGTGCACCAGCTCGGCCGCGAGCAGAGGGAGGCGATCCGACCGCCCCTCCGCCGACAGATACTCGATCGTCAGATTCTGGCCGTCGAAGAATCCGGCTTCCTCCAGGCGCTCCAGAAAGGCGTCGAGCCGATCGATGATCGGCCCGTACGAGATGCTGTTGAGGACGCCGATCCGCACGACGGCCGGCTCCTGCGCGCGCGCCATCAGCGGCCAGCCGGCAGAAGCCGCCATCGCGCCGCCCAACGCGGCGAGCAATCGCCGCCGTCCGATCCCGACTGCCATGCGCACTCCTCTCACACGAGGTGCCAACGCACCCTACCACGCCGCGGGTTCGCGGCGTTCCTGGTCAAGCGTGCTGGCTTGACCGGCGTTGCAACGTCAGCGGCGCGGCGTGTTGAGATAGGTCTGCGACTCCGCTTCGTTTTTGTGCGGGGTCACCTTGTCGGGATCGATGCGTATCATCAGATAGGTGATGTGATCGTCGATCTTGGTGAACCAATGCCCGGTTCCGGCCGGGATGACGACCACGTCGCCGGGCTTGAGGTTGTAGGTCACGCCGTTGCGGATCGATGAGCCGTTGTTGCCCGGTCCATTGAACAGACGCACGGTCTCGGCCGTCGCGGGACGACGCTTCATCTCGAGGATATCGGGACCCAGCACCAGGGTGCCCGACCCTTCGATGACGTGATAGACTTCGCTGACCAGATCGTGCTCCGCCACCGAGTTGGGCGCCGGCGCGTCAAGCTTGCCGCGATACACAATGCCGATGCCAATGTTGGCCTTGCCGATATCGACGTCGCGCACCTGCTGATCGGTCCGTTTCTCTGCGATCGCCTTCTTGACGTAAGCTTCGATCTCGCTGACCGGGATATAGGTGCCGGGGCACATCTTGCAGGTCGGCTGCGGATCATTCCCTTGGGCGTAGCCGGCGCCGGGCATGGCGATCAGGCAACCGGCCACCACAAAACCCAATGACATCGTCTTGGTAGTTCTCGTCATGGCGTCCTCCCGTGTTGTGAGCGAGCGCCCGTCGATTGGTGTTGTCGAAGGGCGCCCCTTCTCTTGATTTATTGGGCAAGCATAGAGCGGGTGGCGATCGCCAACAAGCCAACACTTTGTGCCAATGCCCTGCGCCACTCGACGATCATCGCGCCCTGCATTGTGCTGCAAGTCACATGCAGTGCATGATGCGACCACCGTGGCAAACGGGAGGGCACGCTCGTGACAATGATCCGAAATGTCGGAATAGCCATCAGCTCGCTATCTGCGATCATAACGACAAGTCTTGGTGTGCCGTCATCCTGGGCGCAGAGCGCCGCGCCGCGCTACGAGGTCGATGTCAGCTATCCGAAACCGCTGCCCAACCGGTGGGTGACGGGCGGGCTCGGCGGCCATTGCATCGACGCCCAGGACCACGTGCTCATCCTCAACCGCCAGGACGTGCTGGAGGGCGATCTGAATGCCGGGCGCATGGCGCCCCTGATGATCGAGCTCGATACGACCGGCAAGGTGGTCCATTCCTGGGGCGATCCCACTTTGCTCGAAGGCACGATTGCCGGGTTCCGGCTTGGCCCGGTATCGAGCCGGCTCCACACCTGTCACTTCGACAAGGACAACAATGTCTGGATCGCGAGCTCGCCCTCCGGAATGATCCAGAAATACACTCATGATGGAAGCAGGCTGCTGCAGCAGGTCGGCAAGAAAGGCGATTTCGATACCGCCGACGGCACCAGCAAGGGCACGCCCTTGAACTCGAACGCGGCGCGCTTCATCGCACCCGCCAGCATCCATGTCGATCGCGAGAACGGCGACATTTATGTCGCCGACGGCGAGGTCGAGAAGACCAACCGCCGCATCATGGTGCTGGATGCAAAGGGGACCTTCCTGCGCCAGTGGCAGCCCGAGGGGATGGACTCCGTGCACTGCATGACCATCGCCGACGACGGCACGGTCTATGTCTGCAATCGCACTGGCTCGCGGATTCAGCTTTACGACAAGATGGGACACTTCAAAGGCAACATCGATCTGCCGTGGCAGCCCGTCACGCCGCCGTCCGACGGGAAGATCAAGCAGAGCGGCGGCGCGACGGTTGCGCTCGCTTTCTCGCGCGATGGCGGCCAGCGCTTCATGTTCGTCGTCAACCAGAACAATTCGCAGATCGACATCGTCGACCGCCAGTCGGGCAAGCTTCTGTCGAGCCTGGGTGAGATCGGCAAGCTGCCGGGTCAATTCGACCAGGCGCATAGCGTTGCGGTCGACTCCCGGAACAACCTCTACGTTGCCGAGAACCGCGGCCGGCGGATTCACCGGTTCAAGCCGGTCGGCCTCTGACGCGCCCAACAGCCGTGCTCAAGCCCCTTCATCTGGCCTCGATATCTCCTGTAAGCTCGTGCTCCGTGCGTGCTGATCCTGCGAGGAACGCTCGATGACGATGCCCCTGCCCCGCCGCCAATTCCTGCAGCTCGCCGCCGGCGCGGCCACCCTGCCCCTTTCTCGTCCGGTCCTGGCGCAAGCCTATCCGTCGCGTCCGATCACCATGGTGGTGCCGTTCGCCGCGGGCGGGCCGGCGGACGCCGTCGGCCGCGTGCTCGCCGAGGGCATGCGCGGGCCGCTCGGCCAGCCTGTCACCATCGAGAACGTCGCCGGCGCCGGCGGCACGTTGGGCACCGGACGGGTCGCGCGTGCGACCCCCGATGGCTACACCATCATGATCGGCATCTGGGGCACGCATGTGGTGAACCCGGTGATCTACACCTTGCCGTTCGACATACCGACATCGTTCGAGCCGATCGGGCTGATCTCGACCACGCCCCACCTGATCGCCGCCAAGCAGGCGCTGCCGGTCAACGACCTGCAGGGCCTGATCGCCTGGCTCAAGGCCAATCCCGGCAAGGCGTCGGTCGGGCATGCCGGCGCCGGCAGCCCGCCGCATGTCGGAGCGGTGTTCTTCCAGAATGCCACCGGCACCAGCTTTCAGCTGGTGCCGTACCGCGGCGGCGCGCCCGCCATGCAGGATCTGGTCGCTGGCCAGATCGACATGATGATCGATGCTCCGGTCACGGTTATCCCGCAGCTCAAGGCCGGCAAGATCAAGGCCTTTGCGGTCGCCGACAAAAGCCGCCTCGCGTCGGCGCCCGAGGTTCCGACCGTCGACGAGGCGGGCTTGCCCGGCTTTCATTTCTCCAACTGGTTTGCGCTCTACGCCCCCAAGGGCACGCCAGCGCCGATCGTCAGCCGGCTCAATGCGGCAGCGGTCGCGGCACTCGCCGACGCGACCGTGCGCGCCCGGCTGACCGAGCTCGGTCAGGACATCTTCTCGCCCGAGCAACAGACACCGGAGGCACTCGCGGCGCGCCAGCGCGCCGACAACGACAAATGGTGGCCGATCATCAAGGCGGCAAACATCAAAGGCGAATGAGGCGACCAGCTTTCTGGCCGGCACAGTGAGGGAGGTGCGTAATGAAGCATGAATGTCGTGCGATGGTGAGCGCGGTGGCGGTGGCGCTCACGCTCCTCGGCGCGGGCTCCGCGCGCGCCCAGAACACAGCGCCGTTCCAGATCGTCGAGACGACCATCGACGACATCCATATGGCGATGCGAGCCGGAAGGCTGACGGCGCGCCAGCTCGTGCAGGGCTATCTCGACCGCATCAGCGCCTACGACAAGCAGGGCCCCACCATCAATTCCGTCATCACGCTCAACCCGAACGCGCTCGCGGAAGCCGACCGGCTCGACGCCGCGTTTCGCACCTCGGGCCTCGTCGGCCCGCTGCACGGCATCACGGTCCTGGTGAAGGATGAGATCGACACCGCCGGCATGCCGACCACGCTCGGCACCGTGGTGTTCAAGGACTACCGGCCGCCCAAGGACGCCTTCGTGATCGACAAGCTGCGCAAGGCCGGCGCGATCATCCTCGGCAAGGCGACGCTGTCCGAGTTCGCCGCCGGCGACACCTACGGCTCGATCTTCGGCGTCACCCGCAACCCTTACGACCTTGAGCGCACGGTCGGTGGCTCGTCCGGCGGCTCGGGCGCGGCGCTCGCCGCGAATTTCTCAACCGTCACCATCGGCGAGGAAACGGTCGCGTCGATCCGGCGGCCGGCGGCCTGGAACGCGGTGGTCAGCATGCGGCCGACGCCAGGCCTGGTGAGCCGCACCGGCATGTGGGACGGCTACCCGACGCTGCATGCCCAGATGGGGCCGATGGCCCGCACCGTGCGCGATCTCGCCAAGCTGCTCGACGGCATGGTGGGCTACGACCCGGAAGACCCGGTGACCGCGCTTGGCGTCGGCAAGGTTGAGGGCAGCTACACCCGCCATCTCGACCAGGGCGCACTGAACGGCGCGCGCATCGGCATTCTGCGCGAGTCGATCGGCAACCAGTCGGACCCGAATGCCGCGGATTTCAAGATCGTCGATGCGGCCTTTGAGAAAAATGTCGCCGAGCTGAAGGCGGCGGGCGCCATCCTGATCGATCCGATTGTGATCCCCAACCTCAAGAAGCTTCTCGCGACGCGCGAACGCAACCCGATCGAGACCGACGCCGCGCTCGAGCTCTATCTCGCCCGCAATCCGTCCTCGCCGTTCAAGAACCGGACAGACATCATCAAGTCGCCCGATATCGAGAAGAGCTTTCCGCCCCCGAACGTGGCCCGCTACAAGGCCCCCTCGGCGCCGCTCAACCCGGCACGCTATGTCGAATACATGCGCGCGCGCGACGAGCTGATGATCAGCATCGCCAAGATCATGGCCGATCACAAGCTCGACGCCATCGTGCACAAGTCGGTCGAGCACGAGCCGAGCCTGATCAAGAACGGCATCAATCCGCCCTACGAGACGACGCGCGGCGTGCCGACCTTGAACACGTTCCTGATCCATCCGGCTTCGCTGACAGTGCCATCGGGATTCACCAGCAACAATCTCCCAGTCGGCATCACGTTCTTCGGGCCGCCCTTCAGCGAGCCCACGCTGCTCAAGCTCGCCTATTCCTACGAGCAGGCGACGCGCCACCGGGTGGCGCCGAAGACGACGCCGGCCTTGAGCAAGTGAGCGCGAGGCCTGCCGGCTAGCCAGCGGCCTTCAGGTACTTGTCGAAGAAGGCAATCGAGTCCCCGATCGCCTGCGCCTGCACCGCGTCAGGCGCATACACGCCCTCGCCATTTCTTCTGACAAAAACAAAGCCATGCGCGTCGTGCTCGTAGGTCGCCCAGCGGGCGTCCTTGCCGAGCTCGACGAGGAGATCGTAGCAGACCCGGAAGATGCCCTGCAGCTCGTCGCTGTTGCGGCCTTGCACGAGGATCGGCGTCTTGATCGGGCTCATGCGCGCGATCGCGACGTCCTCGGTAATGCGGGGGCGCACCATGTCCGCCTCGCGCATCAGCATCTTCTCGACATTGAGAAGGCCGGTCTCGGGATTGACATGCGCCGTCTGGTCCGGCCGCAGCCGCAGGAACTCGTGCGCCGCCGGCTCGCTCGCGATCATGGCGCGGAAGCCGTGATATTCCGACGCAATCTTGAAGGCCATTTCGCCGCCGTGGCTCATGCCCATGTAGCCAATGCGATCAGCCGCGATTGTCGGCAAGGTCTTGACGTACTCGGTGATTGCGATGACGTCTTCATATTCGAGCGGACCGCGGTTCAGGAGCTGCCGCCCCTGGCGCTTGTCCTCGATGAGCTTGCCGATCCTGTCGTACGCGTAGTCGACCTCGGCGCGGTAGCGCAGCCAAGCCACGGCGTAGCCTGCCTGCAGGAACTGCTCCTGCGTGAAGCTCACATTCTGCGTGAAGTCGCGCACCACGGCCACGCCGCCGCCGCCATTGCCATAGGCAAACAGCACCAGCGGAAACGGTCCCGGGCCAGGCGGCGTGCGCAGGCCGATCGGCGCGTACAAGCCGTCGATCATCTCCACATACATCAGCTGTACGGGACTGTCCGAGCCGCGCACCGGCTCAACGATGACCACGTGCTGTGGATCTCCACTCAAGGCACCAGCATTCACAGGCATGAACAGCGCTCCTTCCCCCAACCTTGGCGCAGAGAAGACCCTGCGCGACCGCACAGCGCCGGCCACATGCCGGCCCCGGAACGAGCGTAAACGGCAGGCTTTCGATTTGAAATGGTTCAGGCCTGAACGTCATGGATGCCGACCGAGGAGCACTGACTGCAAGGCCGCCCGAGTTTTGGCATAGACACCTGTAGACAAGTCCCGACCCAAGCCTATCCGGCTACCCAATGCGCCATTACCGTCCCGCATGATCGGGATTCGGTGCCCGGCTGACCGGCATTGGGGGTGTCATGAAGGCCATTCTGTTAAGCAGCGTTGCGCTTGCGGCCTGCCTATCGACGCCCGCTGCAGCCGCCGACATGCCGGTCAAGGCGCCGGTGCTCGCCGCCACCGCATCCTGGTCCGGGCTCTATGTCGGTGCCCATCTCGGTT
>Ga0209797_10000028_pt1 | contig 67951 bp, 101 predicted proteins | sample DOMMetBare3Fresh_2_FD_187472 | JGI IMG/M metagenome (GOLD analysis project Ga0209797, IMG submission 187472) | Wetland sediment microbial communities from St. Louis River estuary, USA, under dissolved organic matter induced mercury methylation -... | ecosystem: Environmental > Aquatic >... | reverse complement strand
ATCATGCCCGCCACCGAGACCCCCGCCACCCTCCGCGCTCGCGCCGAGCAGCTGCTCGAGCACTACCCCGGCGAGCACGCGGCACTAGACGCCGCGTGCGACTTCGGGACGCCCAGCTCCAGCCGCCACGACATCCGCCGCCGGCTGCTCGCCGAGGCTGCCCGGCTGAGCGCCTAGCCCACCGGGGCCCCTTCGCCCGCTTCCCTCACCGAGACCCGCCACCATGACGACCGAGCCCAAACCACTCACCGATGCGCAAAAGCACGTGCTTTCCGCGATCTGCGTCGCCTCGACACCGGTGCTTTCCGGGTTCCGAACGATGGTCGATGGTCGCATCGTCCGACGCGACACCATGCGCGCGCTTTTCCGCAGCGGAATGGTGGTCGTCAAGAACTGCCGCTTTACCCCAACGCCCGCGGGTCGAATCGTGGGCGAGCGCAAGTCTGCCGCCTGACCGACCCAACCCTGCTCATCAACGTTCTACGCGAGGACACTGTCGCCGGGCCCGTACCACGGCAAATAGCCCCGACCCCCGACCCCCGACGGCTCACGCCCGAGGGGGTGGGCCAGTGGAGAACCAACAATGCACACAGCTCTGGACGGAAGAAAACCTCATGTTGCCTTGACGAATGCCGTGATCTGCGCCCGCTACGGCGGGCCACTGCGGCTCATGCGACTCGGCATCGTGCCCGAATGGGCGGCCGACTGGACCGCCGCCCTTGAAGATCCTGACGGATACGCCCGCCGGATTATCACGTCGTGTCCAGTTGTCGCGGAGCATGCGACACCGGAAGAGATCGATGAGGCGGTGCAGCATGGTCGCATGGGCGCGCGTGGGATCTGGCGCTCCCCCAGCGAGGCGGCTGAGTCGGCGCAGTACGATCTGCGCGAGGCCATACGCGCGCGGCTCGACGGCGTGCCGTGGCCCGGGCCGCGGTTCCTCTCCTTCGTGACGAAGGAAGGGGCGAACCTGTACTAGACGGGCTGGTACGGATCGCCGCCGACCCGGGCCATGCCCCAACCCCGCACGGCCCGGCGCACGTCGAGGAACGCCCGGCCGTAGGGGCTGCGCAGTAGATCCGCGTCGCTCCCCGGTACGGCCTCGCTGGACGCCACGGCCCCGAAGGAGCGCGCCGCCGGCCCGTCTGACTCGCTCGCCAGCGGGCCCAGGGCCTCGCCGGTGTCCAGCCCATCGCCAGCCAAGCCAAGTCCCGGCATGCTCCAGAGCCAGTGCGCCGCCCGGTAGGCATGAGCTTCGCTCGTGAGGGCCCGGAAGCGCTGCACGGCCACGAGCGGCGCCGTCTGGGTGAGGGCCGTCTGGATCTGGCCCTCCGTGGCCTCCGTGAGTCCGGGGAGGGCCAGGACGTCAGCGACCGTAGCAGCTCGTGCGGGCATGCTGGGAGGCTATCTTCGGCCTCGTGTCGATTTTCGGTTGACCGGCGCCCGCGGTCGTACTATATATCTATTCGTGAGCACCGCCACCAAGCCCGCCGCTTCCGCCCCCCTCTGGACCGTGACCGTTCGCTATGACGGCCGGCCGCTGACCCACACCGTGCAGGCCGCCTCGCCAGTACGCGCCATCGTGGCCCTGGCCGCCATCCTGGCCATGCCGGTGGAGTCCTTCACCGAAGCCCACGCAGTGCGGGCCTGAGCCGCCGACCACCCACCCTGGAGACCACACACCATGAAGACCACCGAAGATCGCATCCTCGCCCTTGTCACCCCGTCGACCCGTCACCGCGGCCCCGAGAGTTTGCTGCGGATCCGCGTGACTGGGCTTTTCTACCGACTCGCTCGCCCGCTCCGTGGGTGGCTCTGCCGTCGCGCGGTCTCGCGCGCCTACGAGGCGCACCCGCCCATGGCGGAACTGCGCCCGCGGTCCCGCTGACACCCGGGGGCTCCTCGGTGGCCCGAGCGCTTCGACGGTTTTGGTATTTGCGTCACGCGCCGGATGGCCGGGTTCGATTCCTGGCAGCTCCACTACCTGCCTACCCCTGACCCCGTTGGCCATCGCCGCGGGGTTCGGGCGTGCAAGGAACCCGACTCCATGAGCGAACACGATCCGATCCGCGAGTGGCACGCCCAGCAAGAGCGCGCCGAATACGTCCTGAGAGTGGCCCTGCGACTGCGCGGCGGCGAGATCCTCCACCGCGAGGCCGCGGCTGCCCTGCGGGTGGCTGGTGTCCCAGAGAAGACGGTGGCCAAGGCCCTGGGCGACGAGCCGCAGGCTCCGGTGCCTCCGCCGCCCAGCGAGCGCGAGCCGATGCCGGGCGAGCGGGTGCGCTGGGCTGAGAACGACGCGGTGTGCGAGGTCCTGCGGGTGGAGGACCACGACCAATACGGCCGCGTAGTCTGGGGACTCTGGGACGGCGAGGACGGGGCCGAGTCCTACGTGCCCGCTCGCGAGGTGGAGATCATCGGCTCCTAGCCCGCACACCCACCCGGGCCCAACGCCTCCGCCGGTCCGCCGTCGGGGGCTTTGGGCGTAGGAGCACACAAGATCATGGCAAAAGCCACCGGACTGAACGAAAACGAGAATCGCCCTTGGACGCCGGAGTCGGATCACCAGCTGCGGACGCTCTTGATGATGGGCACGCCGACCGCCCTTGTGGCCCAGGTCTTCAAGCGGAGCCGTCGGGGCATCATGGCTCGCCTGCAACGAGAGCACCGCGAGTGGTGGCTTGCGTCCGGTCATCGCGAGGCCGTGCTGCCGGCCGCGGAGATCGACGCCGAATCGCCGCGCCACCTGACCCGGCTGGCCACCGTGGAGAAAAAGATCGACAACCTGACCGCGATGATGCACCGGTTGTTGACGGAGTTGACGGGAAAGGCGACCCCATGAGCCCGCTCGACCAAGCCCGGGCCCTCCGTTGGGCCGCCCGTAAGCCCCTGGGCCACGGCATGGCCCCGCCCGATGTCCTGCGGTGCCTCTCGCTGGGCCTTGTGACCCCGGCCCACGTGGTGGACCAGGGGCGCATCGTGGGCTGGTGGTGGGACTTGACGCCCCAGGGCTGCGCTCGCCTGCGCACGATCCGTCGGACCTGCCCGCTCGCCCGCGCCCGTCTGCCCAAGCGCGGGCGCCACCGGCTGGCCTAGGCGCGGGGCCGGGGTCGCCGGTGTCCGCGACGAGCTGCCCGGCGCTTTTGATCGTGCTGGGCGACCCTGACCTTCAGGTCGTCCAGTCGGCCCGCGATCGCGTCCATCACGGCGTCGCGGCCCTGCCCCTCGCGCTCCAGATCCTGGAGCCGCAGCAAGACCTCGACGCCGAACGTCTTGCGGATCCGCTCGGCGATCGCCGGCGCCTTGCAGCGCCCCCATTCGTCGGCCAGCGTACCGCGGTGGCCGGCCATCGGGATGATCCGGCCAGCCTCCAGGCCCTGCCGGTAGCTGGGGCTAGAGCTCACCTGGGCCCAGTGCTGGCCCGGGCAAAAGCTCATCCCGGGCTCCAGCCGCACGCGGATCGCCTGCGGGATCTGAGCTCGCCGATCGGCCTCGCCCTTGGGCTTGTCGTACCATTGGCAGGTGATCGCCCCTTCCCTGTCGATGTAGACCAGCACATCGCTCTGCGCCTTGGACTCGGCCTTCGCTTCGCCCCGGGCCGGCTTGGTCTCGGGTGCTTGCTCGTCCGCCACCGCTTGATCTTCTCGCTTCGCCGCCATCGTGTCCTATCCGGGCCGTCGGGCCCTATTCTGCCCATGAAGCGTATCGCACAACGAAAAGCGGCGACCCATTGCTGGATCGCCGCACCGTTGGACCCGCGGAGCGAGGGCTAGATGCCGACCACGATCGCGACCGTGATCGGGTAGGGGAGCTTGATGCCGCCCATGTACGACATCGTTGGGGTGTTCAGCCAGTGGCCGCTTTCCTGCACGGCCAACACCCGGTAGTAGTCCGGTACGACGAGGCTGACGAAGCGCGGATCGTCGTTGAACGCGAGCATGCCGGCATCGCCGTCGAGCCCATCGAACATGTCCGTATAGTCGGCCGCGTTGGCCGCCAAGAGATCCTCGCAGGCCCGGAAGCGGATCGTCTTGCCGTCATCACGCAAGGCTTTCTCCAAGTATTCCATGACCGTGGTGGTGCCCGAGTCGGTCGAGGCGCCGTCGGTGATCCGGGTCTGCCGGAGCACTCGGAGGCGCCGGGCCGGCATAGCGATCACGGTCGGCGCATACAGCTCTTGGCTGGCCTCCTGGATCCCATTCACGATGCTGAGCACATCGGCGATGATCTCGCCCGGCGTCTTGTCGGCCCAGGCCGTGCTGTTGCCCGCGCCCTCGGCCGCGACCGAGTTCCCGATCTGCTCATTGTTGAGCAAGCCCGGCAGGCCGATGTCGGGGCGCCCCCATGCCGCCGTGGCATTGAGCAGCTCGGCGTGCGCTCGCTTGTCCGCGAGGGCCAGCTGAGCGTCCAGGTTCTGGCCGGCGAAGGCCGCGGCCTGGAGCTGGTCGATCCGAACCTTGATCTCGGACCCGAACGGCTCGACTTTGCCGACCTGCTCGGCCCCCATCACGGTCGGGCTGGGCAGCCCGTCGGACCCCATGGCGGCGAAGAATTCTGCCGATCCCGCGCCTTCCGAGTAGTACCAGGTGAACGTGCGGGCGCCAACCGGAACCTGGCTGTCCCACGGGACCAGCGGGTCGCTCTGGTCGGCGAATACCAGGTGGGCGAACTCCACCTCGATCGCCTGCTCGTAGACGTATTCGAGCTGGCGGGCCGCGTACGGCAGATTGACCGCGTCGCCACGGATGGCCTTCTCGGCCCAGCTGCGCACGGTGGCGCTCGCTTCGATCAGCTGATCGAAGCGCTTTCGGGTACGCTTCCGTTCGCCCGGGTCTGCCGTAATGGAGTCGATGCGGCGGCGGATCGGATCGAGTGCGCGGATGAGGGCGGCGGTCTGCATGGTCGTGATCCTCAGTGGGTCAGCGTTGGAAGTGGAGTCGCACTAGCGGGCGATACGGATCGTACCGACGGCACCAGCGGCGGCGCCGCGGACCCACCGGCACCGCGGGGCCAGCATCGTGTAGGCCGCGGCCGTGGTCGTGTGGGTGATCGATGCGTAGTCGCCGGCCTCGGCAGAGTCGTACACGGTGAAGGGGCGGCCCTCCTGGTCACCGGTCAGGATCAGCGTGGTCGTGCCCGACGTGGTGAGCAGGCTCGGAAGCTCCGACACGGTGGCGATCGATGCGGCCAGTAGCGTGACGATCTCGGTCGCGGTCGCGGAGCCGTCGGCCGTCACAGGCGGCACCACGAACGTCATGGCCGGCTGGTCCTCCCATGCCGGAAAGTGGATGCTCAGCCCGTACACGGCGTCGTTGACCGCAGTGGGCGTGATGGTCCAGACGTCGGCCGTACCGTCGCGGTCGGGCCGTACCTCGCCCAGCAGATCGCCGCCCGTGGTCGCGATCACGACGTGCACGGGATCGCCGATCGCGGCCGCCGTCGCGCTCGTGTTGCGCACGTGGACGTCCCCCTCTTCGCGCACGCCCACCATGCTGCCGATCGGGTACGAGTCCACGGCGTCGACGCTCGTGTCGTACAGGCGCACCTGGGTGATATCGCGGAGCGCGACACCGGCCAAGATGTCGCTTGTGCTGGTCGGCAGCCGCGCGCGGCGGATACCCGCACCGAAGGGCGCGGCCATGCGGACGAAGCGAGCCATGGGCAGCACGCTCCCGCCCGCGCTTTGGCTCGTCGCCGCGGTGGCGAGCAGGACGGTCTCGGCCGCCGCCGGAGCACACACGCCCGCGACGGTCCAGGCTCCGCGGTTGGGGGCCAGCCAGGTGATCGTGATGACGGCCGAGGCCGCGCTCGCGCTCACGACGTTGATCAGGTCGCCGTTGGCCTCGATCGCGGCGGCCAACTGGGTCGCCATGTGGGCCAAGCCCGCCCCGTCGGTGCCGGCCGTATTGTCGGCCGCCGTGACCGTGTAGGTCGTGGCATAGGCCACGCCGTCCGGGTCCGTCAGCGTGATGGTCCAGACCTGGTCGGCCACGATCTCATCGCTGACGTCGGACTGGGCCGCGAGCGTCAGGGTGGAGATCTGGGCCAGAAACGGATTCTCGTACGGCCTATCGAAGCCGGGCCCGCTGGGCTCGCCGGCCACTCGGGCGTCTTGGGTGCGCTGTACTGAGGAAATGCCTCGGCCGGTGCGGATCGTGGTCATGGTGATCTCGTGGATTCGTGGGGGGTTGGCGATCGGGCGACTAGGCCGCGTTCTTGGGCTTGGCTCGGGTGGCCGTGTCGCGCTTGCGGGCCCGCAGATCGTCCAGGCTCTCGCCCGGCTCCTCCGCGTCCTGCCGCAAGCTGGCCGCAACGTCGAACATCGCGGCCCCGAGCGCGCCGCTCGTGTCCTCCGCGTCGCGCCGCCGATCAAGCGCGTCTTCCATGAGCTGAGCGAGGCGCCCTCCCGCGGCCTGGTCGCCCTTGCGGGCGCGCTCGGCCAGGGCCTTGGCCTGCTCGAGCTTGGGCGAGCCGTCGACCTTGATGACCTCCACGGCGATCCCGTGCAGGTCGTGGGCCGCGTAGTCGAACCGGTGGCCCAGCACCGGGAGGGCCAGGCGCTCGACGGCCTGCCGCTCGCGGGCCGACGCGGTGACGCTGTCACGCACCTGGGCCTGAACGGTCGGCAACGCGGCCTTGATCTCGGCCTGCACGAGCTTGCGGATCGCGTCGGCCCTCATGGCCGCGGGCTCCTCTTCGTCGGCGTCAGCCACCATGGCGGGCGGCTCGGCCATCGGGTCAGCGTCGGGCGTGATCTGGGGCTCGGGCGCGCTCGGGCCTCCGCTGCCGCCCATGCCGATCGCGGCCAGCATGGTGTTGACCATCTCCTCGGGAAGCATCATCTCGGGCTTGCCCTCGATCGCGACCCCCAGCACGCCGTCGGCATCCTTGCGATCCACGGCATGCTTGGCCGCCGCATCGACGATCCACGTCGGTAGCTCGCCCGTGGTGGTCTTGCCGTCGCGCTTGATCGTGATCTTGGTCTTCATGGATCGGCCCTTGCTGTCGAGGTGGAGCCTAGCGATCGGTCCCGCGCGCGCGGCATCGACGATCGCCAGGTGGTTGTAGCGAATCGAGGTCTGGATCAGGTCGTACCGGTCGCCGTTCGCGGCCAGTCCGGGCTCGGGCCCGATCAAGGCCACCAGCGCGGCCCACTGGGGATCGGCCGGGTCGGCCAGCGTGGCCGTGTAGCCGCAGCTCAGCTCGACCTTGCCGCCCGACACGGCGGCCAAGACGTCCTCGCTCGCAAGCCGCAGCCATACCCAGACCAGGCCGTCGGCCTCGTGCGGCTCCACGCTCAGCACCCAGCCGTGGGTGAGCTCGCGGGCGTTGGCCGTCGTGACCTCGCCCAGGCCAGCGTCGTGATCGGGGCCTTGGCCCGGGTGCTCGATCGTCACCGGCGAGCCGTTCAACGTCGCAAGGCTTGCGGGGTCGAAGACCTCCGACGGCGGCCGGAGCTCGCGGGTCACGACCGGGCGGCCGTCGGGGCCCTGCTCGTCGTACACCTGCACGCCGGTCCGACAGGCCACGCCCGGCACATCCACCATGCCGTTGGGGTGGACGATCTTGCGGCTCGCGTCGGCGCGCCAAGCCATCCGATCGCACCGCTGCACCGGGCCCGGTCCGCGGTCGTGGCGAGCCACGGCCTGGGCCAGTGCGGCAGAGGTGATCGGGCGGCCGTAGGGCACGACCGGAGCGTAGTGAGCGTAGTGAGCGGTTGTCTGCGGCGGTCTAGCGTGCTACCTATGCAGCATGAGCACAAAAGAGAAGTTTTCCGCGCTGGCCGGCAGGATCACGGAGCTTCGCGAGCAGGTGCGCGACTTGGCGGTCCGTCTGCGCGCCGCTAGCGAGACCGCGGCGAGAGCGGAGCAGCGGGCCCTCATGGCGGAGGCGGACGCGGCCACGATGCGGCGGGAGCGGGACGACGCGGCCTTGCGGGCGGCCGAGCGTGCGATGGTCGAATGGGCCCGCGTAGCCCGGTGGCATGAATCCGGGTGCCCCGTCCCGCATGCGTGGACCATGGAGCAGGCCAGCACGGTACGTCTCGTGCACGACTACATCGCCTCCGGCCTACCAGGATGGGAGGAGGGGTAGATGGTCCGTCAACTCTTCACCGATCTTGGCCTGCTCGTCCTCGCGCTGTTGCTCACCCTGGCCATCATGGCCGGCTTGACCTGGGCGGTGCTGCCATGACGTTGTCCAAGCCAATCCGTTCCGCCCTGGCCACCGGCCGCGCCCGCTCGCTCAGCACCGCGAAGGCCTTGCTGGCTCGCGGATGGATCGTTGCCCTGCCGGCGCAGACCAGCGCAGGCCGCAAGCGCGAGACCGGCGAGGAGTGGGCCGCCGTGGAGTGGACGCCCGCCGGTGAGGCCGAGCGCGCCCGCGTCCGCCCCTTGCCGCCCACGCCGGACCACGTGGTCGCCTTGCTGCGGGGTGATCCGTGAGGCGCCCGGGCTTCAACCGCGACCGCGAGGATCTGGGCGACTCGCGGCGGCTTCGTGCCGGCATGACCCCGCTGGAGCGTCAACGCGCGGAGCGTGAGTGGGACGCGTCGCTGGAGCGCTGAAAGACAAGGGGCCACCCGGGTCTCCCCGGACAGCCCCTTGATGAGCACACGAGCACGGACCATTCCGACCCGCCTGGGTGATGCCACGCTAGCACGGCTCGCCCGAGACGGCTAGAGCGGCGTCGCCGTGATGCCCGGGATCCACCACAGGATGCGCGCCCCCGGGATATTGGTCGGGCGCGCGTCGTCTGGATCGGCCACAAAAGGCGACTGAAAAGCCGTCGTCGGATCTGTGTCGTTATAAACCGCCGAGTCGGCGGGGAAGACCTCGTATTCCGAGCCGAACGGCATGCCTCCATTCACGGCGGGGAGCCAGTCCGCGGGCGTGTCCGCCGGGCTTGCGGCCACCTGGTCGGGCGTCTGAGCAAAAGCGATGTTGGTACCCGCCGTGGCGTCGTCGCACTTCGCGATCCACGTGGTCGCGGCGTTGGCCGCCCACGCGACGGGAGCATGAGTCCGATCTTCCCACGCGGTCGTGCTGCTCCCGACGAGCTGCCCACCGTCCACCAGGAGCGTCGCGCCGTCGGGATCTACAGGCTCCACCGCGCTGCCACCGATCATCACCCCGAGGCGCGGCTGAGTCCCGCGCGTGGCTCCGACGGCCCAGCCCTCGCCGCCGATGATCATGCCGAGGAACGCGGGCGAGGGGGCCACCATGAGCAGGTGGGAGTCGAGGTCGGTCGTGCTCGCGAGTGCTCCGACGGCCACGTGGGTACCGAAGATCGCGGGGTCGGCCTCCGAGTGGTGGGAGCCGTCGTGCACCGTTCGAGCGATCACCAGTCGGACGCCGCACACGAAGGGGTTTTGCGGGCCGGTGTCACCCGGCCACGTCGCGGGCCAGGCCACCGTGGCGTCCGGGTCGATGTCCTGGGTTCCGGAGTCCTGCTCCAGGCTCTGGGCCGTCCAGTCGCCGATCAACGGGTCGCCCGTGAGTCGGCCGCCAACGTCCGTGAGGCCCAGCCCCGACTTGAGGCTGCACCACATGTCCTGGTCCGCGGTGACCACCTGGCCGGGCGGCATCGGGATCCGAGCCCACGAGCGCGAGACGATCTGCGACGCTGGCACCTGGCCCAGATCGACCAGCAGCGTCTCACCTACCGGCGTGTCAGTGCCGCCAACGGCGGTCCAGAGGGCCACGCGCCAGCGGTCGGCCGCGTTGGCCGTCGTGCCGATGAACACGTCCACGGCGATGATCGGTCGTGCGATTCCGGGATTCGGCAAGTGCTGGGCCAGCACGGTCGTTATCGGGCCTTCGGTCGGCGGGTCCGCGACGGTGATCGAGCGCATGCCGACCATTGACCCCGCGGCGCCAGCATCCCAACCCGGGCCAACCGTCACGGCGGCGGGGCCAGTGATGGTGAGATCGCCAACCGACTGAGTCGCGCTCCAGCCCGTGATTCCGGCCACGACCGCGGCCGTCTCGGTGGCGACCTGCTCCGCCGTGCGGTTGCCGGCGGCAAGGGTGACCTCGTGCCCCGTAAGGCCCGCGAGCGCGGCCACCCAAGCGCCGGGGTCGGTGCTGCCCTCATGTGCCCACCAGAGGTAAGCAGTGGCCCCCAGGGGCGCGTAGGCACCCCAGTAGGTGGAGAGCGCCCGACCCGAGCGCGCGGCCCAGTAGGAGGGCACGTCGGTCCCCGCGGCGAGCGTGGACGCAGGCGCGAGCGCCAAAAGGGTGCGGACACCTGACGCGGCCACGCCCTCGCCGGCGGCCGTGATGCTGGCCGCCGCGGCCCCACTGGCCCGAGCTCGGGCCGCGCTCCACCCTGCCGCGCGCAATGTCATGCCGCCGTCCAGTAGTAGACCGCGACCCGGGCCGCGCTGGCGTAGACCATGTCGCTGAGCCGCACGCTGGCCAGCGCCGAGGGACCGACGGACAAGAACAGGGGCTGCCAAGCCGCGTTCTCTCGTGCCTCGCCCACGCTGAGCCGCTCCTGGACCGAGCCGCTGATCGGGTGGGGCAAGCGATCGATCGTCACCGGCTCCACCGTGCAGGACGTCCCGGCCCCGCTGACGAAACCGCCGGTGGCCGTGCACCACACGACCCGGATCAGGACCTCCTGGTCGCGGGTCACCAGGGCCCCCTGGCCCCCTACGGGAAAGAAGATCGACCCCGCGCCCTGGCTATCGGGTGCCGCGGAGTCGTAGCGATCGAGGCCGTGCCAGGCCCCGTCGGCGGTCAGATCATCGGTCAGCCGGGCGAGCATCCAGGGCATGCCTGGAGCCTACCGGCGCAGGGGTGCCGCGCTTTTGTAGCCGCAGCCTCCGCAGCCGGTGCACGTCCACGTCGTGTGGCCTTCTGTGACGTCGCCTTCGCCATCGCAGACGCAACACATGTCGGTTTCGTGTGGCTCCGGCTCGTCGCCCACGTCTGCGCCGAGCGAGCCCAGCCACCGCAGGCTCGCGGCAGTGCTTTCGAGAGCGCTGCTCGGGCATCCGGTGACCGCAGCAAGGGCGGCCACGAGCGAGGGCTCGTCGGTCGGGGCGTCGCCGTCGTCGGGCCACGCCACGCCGTCGAGCGCGACCCTCATCGTCCACGGGGCGGCCGTGCTCTCGCGGCGCAGCGTGAGCACGCCGCGGCTCGCGGTCACCTGCACGCGGCCCCCCACGATCTCCACCGCGGCCGTGGGCGCGTAGAAGCGGCAGGCACCGGCGAGAGTGCGGGTGCCGCCCGGAAGCGCGGCTCGGGCCCGGCCGATGCTCTCGGCGAACTCTTCGACGCTCACGGGGCACCCCCGGGCTCGTCGCTCATGGGGCGCACCGGTTCACGTGGGTCGCGTCCGCTGGTCTTGGCGAGCAGCCACGCCGCGGCCTCGGGGGGCATCGCTGTGGGCATGCTCGCGTCGTCCACGAAGCACGTCAGCCAGCCCTTGTACGAGACTCCGGCGTACATGGTGCCCGAGTGCCACGGGCGCGAGATGAGCCGCAGGTCATCACGACCGAGCCCGCCGCCTTCGACCACGGTCCACGGCTCGGGAGGGGCGCCCACCCTGGGCACGGCCGCGAGCGGGGCGGGGCGGGTAGTCTCGTCGGGCGCCTCGGCCGAGTAGTCCTCGCCGCCGAAATCCTCGGGGCCTGCTGCATAGTCGCGCTCGACGTCCTCGGGGGTGCGGCCGCGCTTCACAGCGGCGGCCAGCAGCTTCTCCACGGCCTCGCGCGTCGCCTTGTCGCTGCGCCAGTCTGACATCTTGCGGCCGGCGAGGCGAAGAGCCCAGTCACGCCAGTCGCCAACCTCGTTCACCATGCGCATGATGACCGTCCCTGCGCCGTGGATGTGGCTCACCACGTCGTCGATCGACTCGGTGGGCCCCACCTCGATCTCCCCCCACTCGCCGGCCAGCCGTCGTACGATGGCCGCCTCGCGCTCGTCGGGGGTCTCGGGCTCGGGCTCCTGGGGAGCCGTGGGGGTGGCGAAGGCTCGGGAGGCTTCGACGAGAAGCGCTTCGGCGTGTTCCGTCGGCGCGCCGTAGTGTCGAGCCTGCCCGTACGCCTCCGCGGCATTGGTGAGCGCGCGCAGTCTCCCGGCGTCCGGCTCTCCCTGGGGAGCGCTTGGGGCCGGGTCCTCTGCGTTGCGACGGTCGATGATGGCTCCCACGTCTACGGGCCATGGCGCGTGCGGGTGGGGACGCTTCACGCACCAGCGGCCATCCTCGACCGCCCACGTGAAGGGGAGCGGGAGCCCCCACCGCTCGGTCGACGTGGGGTAGCTCCGCATCTCGCCGGACTCGTGCCCCGCCCGGAGCCCTTGGGTCGCCATGCCCAGCGCGGTTGCCCACCGCAACTTGATGGCGAGGTCGGTCGGCATGTCGTCGGGCCCGTACAGCGGCGAGTAGCAGGCTTTGCAGTACCTGCCCGTGGGCGTGTGCGCCACGTGCTTTTCGTCGGGCTCGGGCCCCTTGGGATCCGCGGTCATCCACCGCCGAGCTGCGTCGAGTAGGCGCGAGAAGGCGGCGTGGGCTCGCGGGTCGAAATCGTCGCCACCAGCGGTGTCGTAGGCCTCGGCGTAGCTTCGCGCCGCGTCTCCGATGGCGTCGGCGTTCGCCATGTCGCGCTCGAGCTCGGCCCCGGTGACGTACCGCTCGGGCTCCTTGGGAGCCGTGGGAGTGGCGACGGGCGCGGCCACTGATGAGGCACATGCGCCGCAACGCTGCCCGTCGAAGCATTCGTCGCAGACGTCCAGGTCGCAGTCTGGGCAGAAGTTCTTCCGGTCATCAACCTCTTCTTCGCAGCACGGACAAGCCTCATCGCTCAGGTCGGCGTCCGTCCCTCCCTGGAGAGGGGCCGCCGGGGTCTTCCCGCACGGGTGCGGCTGCTTGCTGGACGGCGCCCAAGGCAGCCCGGGGCAGTCAGCGCAGCTGCACCGGTAGCGGGTGACCTGCCCGAGCTCGTGTTCTTCCACGAGCTCGCCGCGGCTCTCCGCGCACGCTCGCGCGGCGTAGTAGTCGGGGCCGCGCTGGTCGGGCCCGTGTTCGGGCTGCCACTCTCCCTTCACCGGTGGCGAGGCCACGAGTCGGCGCTCCACGTCGTCGAGCTTGTCGAGCGCTCGGCGGGCCCAGTCGTCGGACGCCAGCAGACCGCGGCACCACTCCTGCACCCAACGTAGCGAGGCGAGCGCGGCCATCGTCTCGGACAGCGCCTGCGCGCGCCCCTGCTCCACCCCCTCGGCTCGGGCGTCGGCGATGCTGATCTTGAGGCGCACCACCTCGGTCTTGATGTCCTCGAGCGGATCCGTGGTGCGGGGCGGTCGATCCAGGATGTCGGCGACATCATTGGCCCACGCATGAAAACGGGCAACCTGCCGCTTGGCTTCCGCGGCGCACACATCGGGCTGGACGGCGTGGGAGGCGGGCGGTGCCGCCTTGGGGGAGGCCGGGGCGACGATGGCATCGCGGGCGTCAACCGCCGCGGCCCACGTCGGGTATGTGGCGTACACGAGCGCATGGGTCTCGTCGTCGGCCACGTAGTCGACTGGGGCCCGGTGGACGAACAGCCGCTTCAGCACGTCGCGGCGCCCCTCGGCTCGCCGCTCCTCGAGCGCCTCGGCCACGGTGCGCACCAGGTCGAGGAGCTCGGTGCCGTGGGGGCGCAGACCGAGCGCGCGCAGGCCCGACTCGAGCTCGCGCTCGACGGCCGCCCGCTCCTCAGCTCGGGCGGCGGCGCGTAGCTCCTCCAGCGACCCGTTCCATTCGTCGCGCACGTCGGCGCTCTCGTGCCACCACTGGGCCAGCGCTTCCACGCGCGATACCGTGGTCCAGGTGTCGCCATGGAAGGCGTCGGGGGCGTGGGTGGCCACGGCTTGGTCGATCTCCAGCGCGAGCGCTGCGGCCCCATCGGCTCGGGCGTCGGCTCGCGACTCCCTCTCTCGGCGGAGCGTGGCCTGGAGGGTGGCGACCACCTGCTCGGCTGCCGCGGTCTGCTCACGAGCGGCGGCCAGTCGGTCGATGTCCCGCTCGGCCGCGCGGTGCAGGTCCGCGAGCCATGCGGCGTGGCGCTTCACGTCGGCCACCTGCTCGTCGTGGTGCTGCCAAGTGATGGCAAGCGCTTCGGCCTCAGTCGCGCACCGTACACCCACCGGAAGCCCACGCCCTCCTACCCAGATCCCCCAGGACCAGGCCCCGCCCGCGGGCCGCCATAGGTAGGTCTTGGGCGCGGGCTTCGTCCTGTCTTCTCGATCGTCTGACTTGTCAATGTCGGGCTTGGTGCGCCAGTGTGTCACGCGCGCCACTCCGAACCCGTCAGTCTCCATGCTGGCCGGCTCCCACTTGATGCCGTGATCTTCGACTCCCCTGTCGGGCGCTGGATCCAGGATCGCCGCGACTTCCCGTCTTCGCTCCTCCGGCAGCGCGACGCTCAGGATCCGGTGGCCGCTCGCGATCTCGATCATCAGGCCGTCGCCTTCTTGGACGAGCATCATGGCGCTCTGGCCGTCCGCGTGTTGGAATAGAACTTTCGTGCTCATTCCGCCACGCTAGCACACTCGCCGGCCTGGCACAAGTCGCGCCACTCCTGGGCAAGCCTCGCCGCTTCGGCCTCGAGATCCAGGCCCAGCTCGGCCTCGCACCGTCGGCGCTGCTCCGTGCCGCGCTCGCCCGCCTGCTCGTGCAGGACCCAGCAGCCCGGCACGACATCATCCGCCGTGCCACCGGCCCCGCGCGCTCGCACGTGTACGGCCTGAATGTGCGGCCCGCCGCGCTCCATGTCCCACGGGCCGCATACGTGACCCGGTCGCCCGGCGGCCACGCATGGGAGCGAGTGGAGCCATGCCATGCGCTCCGACTCGCCGAACGCCCGCGCGCGCGTCCGGGCCCTCTTCTCCGCGCTGCCCAGCGGCTTGACCCGGCGGCGGGCAAGCTTGGCCGTCGGGTGGGCGCGCGGCTCCACTTCGCGATCGCAGACCCAGCACCACCAGCGCTTGCCATTGCGCCGCACCGCGTGGCCCTGGGGGCACGTGCTGGGCCGCCGCCCTAGCACCACCGCGCCGGCTCCACGAACCGGAACCGAGCACGGGCCGTGCCGCGCATGACCACGACGTGCAGGCCCTTGGCGATCTGTTGGGTCGCCACGTACAGGGCCCGATTGCGCCGGGTCCACCGCAGGGCCGCGGCCCACCGTCGATCGTCGGCCACGATCGACGCCACGCGCTCGCCCGGCGTGTCGCCTATCCACGCGGGCGGGCGGGGCACAGGAGCGAGTCGCCAGCGTGGTGGGGCTGCGGTCCAGGTCAAGCGGCACCTGCCTTGCGCGCCCGTTTGGCCTGGTAGCGCTTAGCCTGGTAGCGCTTCATGTGGGCCGGGGTCGCCTCGCCCCTGATCCACTCATCACCAGCGGCCGCCCATGCGTGGCCTGCCGGTAGCTCCGGCGGTAGCAAAGCCACCAGGTCGAAGCCCATGCGCTTTGCAGCGGCCCGGAACTTCCGGGTCGCCAACAGCTCGATCTGGCGCACCCGCTCGCGCGCCAGCGTCATGACGGCGCCGATCTCCCCTAGGGTGTGCTCCCCTTCGGCCGCTACGTCCAGCGCGCATGTCGGCAGCGTCGACGACTCGATCGGATCGGGATCTCGGCGCTGCCTCAGCGATCCGTCAACGCCGATCTCCACCGCTAGGTGATAGCGGCATGCGACCCAAGGACATGGTCTCTCGCCTTCGCGGCACTCTCCGCGCGTCGCTGGGCGAGGACCGAAGTCTTCGTCTCCTTCGTCGTGGTCTTGCAGGACCACGAGTGCCTCGACTCGGCGCGTCATGGCCACACCACCGGGCGGATCGCGGTCATGCACCCGGCCAGGGCCGATTCCACGTCGGCCTGGGCCTTGCGATCGAAGTGCTCGCTTTGGAGCAACTCGCGCGCTGCGTACAGCGTCGCGTGGACCCGGGCCATCATGCACAGCATGGAGGCCCACTGCCGACCCATCGGGGTGAACCGCAGATCGTGGGCCCGGCTACCCGGGCAGGCCAGACGCCGCGCCACCAAGCCCTTACTGGTCGGTCCGCTGTTGGCGAACCCGACCCTCATCGCATGCACCATCTCGGGCCGGAGCCTGTCACTCACGGCTTTCACTTTGTTCGTCGTGCTCATTCCGCCAAGCTAGCACGGCTGACCCGGCCACTCAAGCCGCGTCGTCCGGGTCCTCCTCCGTGGGCTCGGGTGGCGGATCTAGGCGACGGCACTCCCTGGACAGGACCTCGGCCGGGGCGCCGCTATGCAGGTCCTCCACGGTGATCACCCACTGTCCGATCTTGGCGTCGTATCGATCGATCGACGCCACTTCGGCCGTGTAGCCGTCGCCTCGGTGGTCTTCGAGCTCCACCTTGCTGCCGATCTTGATCGGCAGGCCGGCGGCATCCGGCACATGGTCGGGCAGAGCAGGCGCCTTGCTCCGCCCTTTGCGGCCCTTGCTCTTGGGCTCGGCCGGCTCGTCAAACGCCGCGCGGTCGGCCGCGGGATCACGGCCGGGGCGCTTGGCCGCCGTCTCGGCCAGTGCCTCGTCGACGAGCGTGCTGGGCTCGTCGGGCTCCGCTGCCTTCTTGGCAGGCGGCCCGTGGCGGCGGCGATCCCTGCTCTGCGGCCGTATCGGTGCGCCCTCGTGCGAAACCAGGACGCGCCATTCCTCGGTCTCGGCCGTGCCATCGGTCAGCGATGGGCCGAGTTTTACCGCGTAGCCGCCTGCCCTCAGCGGCACATCCACCTGCACCTCGGGATCGTCGGCTTCCTTGGCCAACCGCTCCGCGTCCTCGCCGTGCTGCTTGGCCCGCTTGTTGGCCTCGCTGGCCTCCGCCTTGGCCAGGTCGCGGCGATGCCAGTGCTCGCGCTGGCGAGCCGGACAGGCTTCGCGGCGCTCGTGCTGGATCGTCTCGCGCCATCGCGCGGCGATCAGCAGCGCTATCTCGATCCGGCCCGCGTAGTCGGCGGCCTCGGCCGTGTCGCCGAAGATCCCCGCCGTGGCGTGGCGCTGCTCGGAATCGAAGATCATCCGCGGCGCCTGGGCTTGCCCGTCGGCGGGGCCATGGTCGTACACCCGCACGACCATCCCGTGCGACTGGCCCAAAGCGATCTGCTGGCCTGCGCTGGGCGTCCACTCTTCGATCTTGGCCTTCAACCGGCCGTCTTGATATTGAGTCATCATCACGTCATCTCCTCTCGCGCCGGCGCGATCGTGATCTCCACGTCTTGCCGGTTTTCCATGACGTTCAATAGTCGGTGCAGGTCCTTGGCGCTTCCGTGCCAACTGATCGTGATCGTGCTGTCCTTGACGTACTCGATTCGTCCCAGGACCGGCTGCTTGATTCCCTTGCGTTGTCGTCCCATGTGCTCCGTTCCTCTCATGCCGTGATCCCCACGTCGGCGCGGAGCCGATCCAGGATCGCCTGCTCGTGTCGCTCTAGGTCTCGCGCTGACGTCCCGCGCTCGCCCGCCAGGCTGTGCAGCGTGCGGCCCCGGTAGTAGCGAGCTCGCACGTGGTCTCGGTCGCGGGGGTCGAGTCCCGCCACGGCCTGGAGCAGCCGCGCCGTCACGCGCTCGGTGTCCACGGCGGCCAGCCTCTCCTCGAGTCGGCACAGATCGATCACCTCGTCGGCCAGCGGCGACGTGTCGGGCAGCAGGTCGGCCAGGGTCTGCGGGCGGCCCTCCTCACTCCGTCCTAGCCGCGCGTCCATTGAGATCGTGCGGCTCGCCAGGTACTCGAGCGCCGACGCGATCGCGTCCTCGGTCGGCGGCTCCTTCACCCGTGCGGCGCGGAGCTTGGCCTGGGCCGCGGGCGTGCGGGCGAGACGGATCGCGGCCTCGCGCTTCTCGGCTGCACGCCGGCGGAGAGCGGCGCGGATCGTCGCCGGGTCGCGCTCGCCCCGTTCGGCCAGATCCGAGATCGCGAGCGCCACCATCTGGACGCCCGTTGGGGCCCTGACGTCGGAGCGGCCCTCTTGGTGGAGCCGGAACACCCGATGGCGGATCCACCCGCCCGCGTAGGTGGAGAACCGGAAGCCGCGCTCTGGCTCGAACAGGTCTGCGGCTCGGAACAGCCCCTCCCGCCCGGCCTGCTGGATGTCCTCGCGGCTCAAGTGCCCCTCGGCCCACGGGATCCACCGGTTGCACAGCGTGATCACCAGGCCTTCGTTGACCACCACGATCTCGTTGCGCAGCCGCTCGCGCTCGCGTCGTCCGTGGTCCACGGCGTGCCAGTATTGGCGCCACCGCTGGCTCTGGGTGCGGGCCGGGTAGAGCCGGTGGCCCGCCCACCGGTGATCGCCCGGTAGCCGGCGCCCGGCCCAGAGCGCGATCGCATCGGCGACACCATTGGCGACGTCGCACCCGCGGTCCTGCTGGGCCAGCCACTCGGCCGCGCGCCGGCATGCCTTGGCGTAGCGGATCTCGTCGCCGCGCCGCCGGGTCTGCACGAGCGTCCGGGCGTGCGCGACCAGCCGGCCCAGGCGTCGCTCCCAGCCGCCCGTCTCCACGTCCAGCCGCACGGCGTGGACGATCGGCGCGGCGAGTTGCGGGCGCGCGAGCAGGGCCGCCCAGTAGTCCACCCGGGCCTGGCCCAGCGACTGCGCGAGCACGCGGGTCCGTACCGCGATGGCTTCGCCGCGGGGCGTGGTCTTGCCGCGCGTCATCGGCGGCCCCCGGGCAAGATCCATGCTGTCCAAGTCGGAGGGGTCAAGTTTGGCCGCACGGCGATCTGATATGCGTCTGGAGACTTGCGCAGCGCTTCGCGTGCCACTGCGTGCGCTTTCAGCGGTGCGGCTTCCCGTGCAACCGGGCGAGTCCGCCCATCCATATCGCGGTACACGTGAAACACGTAGGCCCGATCGATCGCCGCGCTCAACTGCGCATCGGTCCTGTCCCGCGGATCGATCATCCCTGCCCCCGATCCAGCCACCGCACAAGCGGCCACGTTGCCCACCGCCACCAGGCCCGCAGCCGCGCCCACCGCGACACGGGCCACACCTGGGCAACGAGCGTCCACCCGTGGACCCGGTGCTCTAGCATGCGTGCCCAGACTCGCGCTGGCTCTCCGCCCCACACATGGACCACGAGAGCCGTGGGGCTCGTCCACGGCTCTCCGTCGTCACCGGACGCCCTGACGTCAGCCAGCACCACGCCCGGCACGGTGTCCAGACCGAGCTCCACGCCGCGCCATCCGACCTGCACGGCTCGGCGCACGTCGGCGTTGCTCGGGCGTAGCGCACTCATGCCAACCTAGCTAGCACATGCCGGCCAAGCGGTCAACCTTGCCACGCTCGCACGGTCAGCACGGCCCGGGGCTCGCCCAGCGCCTTCTCCACCGCGAGCCGCCACACCTGCGAGTCGTCGGCCCAGATCCCGGCCTTCGTGCAGCCGTCCAGGATCGCCTTGATCGGGCCGTCCAGGTCGCGGCGGCGGCGGTCCGGCACGCCCAGGACGATCGCGACCCGGACCAGCGCGGGGCCGAACCGCACGCCCTGGAGCCGCGCGGCCTGCCGGGCCCATTGCTCCACCGTGGCCTGGTAGGCCTTGAACCCGGGTTGCTTGCGGTTGAAGAGCCGGCCCCCTCGTGTCACCCCGGCTCGGTCGCGGCGGTTGATCGCGCCCGCCCAGGGGTTGCCTGGGATCTCCACGACCAGACGCATGGCCTAGAAGCGCCCATCCTCGCCCTGCTCGTCGTCCACCCCTTGGGCTGCGGTGGGCGGGTCATAGTCAGCCAAGAGGCGCGCCCGCCCCTCCTCCGTGAGTGGGGCGCACAGCGGATCGTCGCGCTGCTCTAGCCATCGTGCGACGTCGTCCGGATCGTGGTACCCGATCTCCTGGTCGCCCAGGTAGGCCTTGCATGTCGCGCACCACCAGTCGGCCGTGGGGTCGTGGCCCGGCTCGCCCATGCGGGTTGTCGCGTCCGCGACTTGCTGGCCGCACTCGTGGAAGGGCTTGTCGTCGCTCATGCGGCCACGTTAGCACACCGCAGGCGCGAGGGCTAGCAGGCGCGGCTCGTCCTCGGGTGCGAGGGTCCGGCGGGTGCGGCCGAGCTCGGCCAGGACTTCCGCGGGGTCGCGACCTAGTTGGTTGGCCGTGTAGTCCAGTAGGTCCAGCAGCGCCACGCGGCGGCGCTGCGCTGCCCCGGGTTCCTCTTCGGGCGGCTTGTCTGCCGCGGGCTTGACCACCTCGGCCCAGCGATTGGCCGCGTCCATGTCGCTCCCGATGCCCTGGATCAACTCGTCGATTCTCGCCCGGCCGGCCTCATGCTCGGCCACGCGAGCATCAAGGGCGACGGCGTCCAGCATGCCCAGACCGCGAGCCACGAGCAGCACCGCCGCATGGTCCACGTCGGCCATCACGTACGCCTGCGCGGTGTCGGTCAGGGCCCCGACGGCCCGCACGTACTCCTGGGCGCGTTGCTCCCGTGGTGGGAGTCCATCGGGTGGCGGCTCGGCCTGCGCGCGGCGGCTCTCCTCGCCGGGCGGGATGTCGACCCACCGATTCGGGCGCGCGCGCAGGCGATCGGTCAGCCGTCCCTCGGCCTGCGCAGGCTCTCCGGGCCGCGGCTTCGCGATTCCATCGTAGATCCGCAGGAACACTTCGCGGGTCTGGTTCGTCGTCACGATCGAACGTTCTGGCCGAGCCGCAAGCGCGGTCAGGATCGAGACCACGCGGGGCGTTTCGTACAGGCCGAACGACCCCGGAGCCCCCAGATCGTCCAGCACCACCAGGTCGGCGGTGCGGCACTGTGCTAGCCACGTCGTGTGTTGCTGCTCTTGGCGGCACTGCCCTACACGGGCGGCGTCGAGCCAGAGCACGGCTCCGCGCGCGTGGTAGGCCCTCCACGCCGCGCCGCTGGTCTTGCCGTCCCCCACGGGCGAGGACAGGACCAGGCACCCGCTCTCGTGGCTCGACACCGCGTCGCCCACTGGACCGCGGGCGAGCCCCGGCGGGTGCGCGACCGCCCGGAGTTCGCGCGCGGCTGGGCCGAGTTGGGCCTGTAGTTCCCGCCAACGTTGAAGCCGTGCTCCCGCCTTGGCCACCGGCGAATCGGGGGCCTTCGTATCGAGCACCAGCAGCAAATAGCGGGCTCGGCGGTTCCACTGGGTGATCTCGTGTCTCATGCGGGGCAGTCGTCCTCAGGTTCGGGGTAGTAGGTCAACGGGGCAGGGGCGCTCGCAGTGGCGGCGGTGCGTTGCCGTGGGGCCGCAAGCGTTGCCGTCGGTCGGGTCGCGATCTCGTCCAGGTAGCGCCGCACCGCGCGGGCCACGTATTCGAGCCCTGCCCACTTGGGATCTCCGAAGGAGCCATCGCGCAAGCGCTCGCCGATGTGCTGGGCCACCGCCGCGACATCCTGGTCCGTGTACCCGTCGCGGTAGATCCTGCCGACGATCGCGCGGTTCGTCGCGTTGTCGAGGTACCGCCCCCACTGAGGCGCGAGGCCCCCGATCTCCCGGATCGCCGCGTAGGCCTGTGCGACCTGCGCCCACTGGTGATCAGTGCATCCCGTCGGCGGCTTGCCGCGAGCGCGTGCGCCGTTGGCGGCTTTGACCGGGGCGGGGTGGAGCGCGAACCCGGCGGTCACCGGTGGGGCTTCACCTGGGGATTCTTCTGGGGCTTCAATGGGGCTTCTGGGGGGCCGCTCGGTCAGGGTCAACCGGACCGGTGGGTCAGGGGGGGGAGGGCCGCTCGGTCCGGGTAGGGGGGGCCGCTTGGTCAGGGTGACCGACGGGTCAGGGTGACCGACGGGACAGGGTGAACGTGACCCGTCGGTCACGGTAGGGGGGGCCGGTGGGTCAGGGGACCGCTCGGTCAGGGTGACCGACGGGTCAGGGTTCAACCGCCACGCCTTGCCGCTCGCCATCGCGGCGGCCGGTCGCGTGCAGCGCTCGATCGCACCTGCGCGCCGAAGGTCGGCCAGCATGCGCCGCACCGCGCGCTCGCTGAAGCCGGTCACGTCGGCCAAGCGCGCGGCGCCGGGCCACACGATCGGCCGCTCGGTTCCGGCCGGGGCGTAGCGCCAAAGCAGGACAAGCACCAAGCGCTCGCCGGGTGACAACGGAAGGCCAAAGATCGCATCGGGCGCGTCAGCCACCGGCCGTGCTCCCGGCGCGAGCGGGGCGCGGCGTGTCCCACCAAGCGCTCTTGCACTTCGGACAGAGCCGCGGGCGAGTGTCAGAAGACGGACAACGCGAACCGCGGGCGACCCATTGGTGCCCGCACCGCTCGCACCGATACCCCGGCAGGGTGATCACGATCTCGGCCATGCCGGCGGACCATACGTCGTCGGGTATTCCCAGGCAAGTAGAATCGGCCGGTCAGGCGTTACGAGCAACTACCCAGGCCCGCACGGTCTCCAGCCGGTAGCGCCGACGTCCACGGGTCACCACGTGGGGCGGGCACGCGCGGGCGCGTCGTCGCTGGCGGTCGAGCTCGTCGCCGCTGGCTTCGGGGTGCTGGGCGAGCCAGCGCAGGGCTTTGCGGGCGCGCGACCGGTAGCCGGGCAGGCACGAGGCTGCGAGGCCCATGAGCTTGGCCGCCTGCTGGTCAGTGAGTAGCCGGCCCGGCTTCGCGGGCAGCGGCTCCTCGAGGGGGTCGGGGCCACGGGCGCGACCATGATCGGCGAGCCACCGATCCAGGTCGGCCCGGCGGTAGCGGTACTGGCCTCCGACGCGCTGGCCCCGGGGGCACGCGCTGGCGATCGCCGGATCGTCGGGGCGAGCTCGTCCGGCGTCGATCCTGGCCTGGGCGCGCAGGGCACGGCTGCGAAGGGATCGGAGCGTCGTCGGGGCGAGACCCAGCACGGCCGCGGCGTCGACGGTCGGGATCGTGGTGGCGATGATCCGGTCGGCTTCGCGCACGTCGGCCCGGCGCGAGAGCCAGGCCACGACGTCGGCCCGGCGGTAGCGGATCCCCTGCGCGGTCAGGCAGTGCGGCGGCGGCTCTTGGCCCCGCTGGCCTCGGTGGAGCCGGCGCGCGACCTCCAGGCCCAGGGAGGTCAGCTCCCATGCCGGAAACAGCAGGTCGCCCGGGCCCGGCACGTCGACCTCCCGGACGAGCCGCAGGCCTCGCAGCGAGACGGGCTCGAGCACCACGACACCCTGGGCGCCGTGGAGCTCGCCGCGGCGCACGGCCAAGACGTCGCGCCGCTGCTGGGCCGAAAGGCTCTCGGCCAGGACGCCCGCGGCCCAGCGCTCGCGATGACTGCGGATGTTGGCCGGCGTCCAGCCCACCAGGGCGGCGGCCTGCGCTTCGGTCAGTAGATCGTCGTGGGCACTCACGCGAATATGCTAGCACGGCACCGGCGAGCTGTGCTACATAGCCGGCATGAGCACGAAACCGATCTGGCCGGGGCCCGAGTGCCTCAAGAGCAAGCCTTGGCCACGCGCGGGCGAACTCGTGGTATTCTTGGATCGCCGCGGCGACGCCATTCACATCGCGCCGGTGCTCGCCGCAGGCACGCACTTTGTGGAAGCGAAGGGGCCCAACGGCGGCACGTGGCTGTGGACACCCAGCCGGACGACTCCGGCGCTCACCTTCGGCATCGCCATGTGCCACGCCAAGGCGAGAGTGAGGATGCGGCGGTTCAGGGCGTGGCTCTCGGATTACAACGCCTGCGCGGAGCGTGCCGCTCTGATGTCGGGCATTGCGCCCGAAAGCGCGGTCCGTGCGGGCTCGCTCTGCGGGTTGCAATGGCTGGCTACGCGCGTGCTCCATAGTCGCTGGCGAGCGGCGTTTCGGGAGCCCGTGGACGTCGAAGCGGAGACGCGTGCGATGCTCGCCTCTCCCGAATGGGCCTCCCTCCCCTGGCAGCAGTAGCCGAGCGAGGTGACGCGATGACCCGCGAGCGCCCGATCCTCATGCGCGGCCCCTTGGTGGTCGCGAGCCTGGAGGGCCGCAAGACCCAGACGCGCCGGGTCGTGCAGCCTTGGCCAGACTTCATCGGCGGCCGGGGCCAAGAGGATGACCCGGCGAGCTGGGGATGGTCGTGCCCGTCGGGCGCGTGGGTCGTGCTGGACCGCGAGGCGCCGCCGTACCACGGCCCGAGCTACAGCAAGAGCGGCAAGAGCTACGCGGCCGCCTGCCCGTACGGCGTGCCCGGCGATCGCCTGGTTGTGCGCGAGGCCTGGCAGACCGGGATCAAACTGGACGACAAGAGCCCCACGGCCATCGGCCAGGCGGCGCTGGATGCCGGCTACCCGGAGCCGTGGGCACCGCTGCGGTACCCGGCGGACGGCCACACGACCCACGGCGCCCTGCTCTGCGGGTCGTTCGGCGACCAGTGGGGACGCGAGCGCCGTGGGATCCACATGCCCCGCTGGGCCTCGCGGCTCACTCTCGTGATCGATGATGTACGGGTCCAGCGGGTGCAGGCCATCACCGAAGAAGACGCGCGAGCCGAGGGCGTGGCGCAGGCCAGCGGCTCCACACACCGGTGGGGCTTCGCCGGCTTGTGGGACCAAATCAACGGCAAGCGCCCCGGTGCGGCCTGGGCCGACCACCCTTGGACGTGGTGCATTTCATACCACGTGGAGACCTCACGATGACCACCGTCAGGTGCGACGAGCCCGGGTGCCCCGAATCGGCCACCCGCCACTGGAGTACCTACGCGCGCGGGGCCTTGATCGCGCGCCGCCACACATGCAAGAGACACGAGGCACGAGCCATGTCACGCCAAGACCATGACGATCTCCACGGCCGACCCGCGGCCAAGCCCACGACCGACAACCGCACACTACAGGCCCGCGCCAACGCTCGCCCCCGCTCCGCCGTGGGCCAAGCTCTGCACGTCCACGGCGAGGCCGTAGACCATGTGGATGCCCTGTACCTCCAACACGCGGGCGAGGTCACGGATGAGACCGAGGCCGCCGAAGCGGCGCGCGACGTCTCGGCCCGCGATGCCGCCGAGCACGTGGCCCGCTACCTGCGATGGCTGGACGACCAGGAGGCCGCGGTGGTGCGCGAGCGCGAGCGCCTGGCCGGCGTGGAGCAACGGCTGGCCAAGCGGCGCCAGTGGGCCGAGGGTCACGCCCTAACGCTCCTGGAGACCCTGGCGCCCGGGAAGTCCAAGGCCACCGTGGGTACGTTCACGCTGTCGGTCCGGCGCTCCACGGCGGTGGAGACCGGCGAGGGCTTCGACGTCCAGGTCCTGCCGCCCGCGTGGCAACGCGTAGTGCCCGAGAAGATCACGCCGGCTCGCGTGGAGATCGACCGCAAGGCCGCGGGCGCGGACATGCTGCTCGGGTACCGGGAGGGTGAGCCGCCTTGCGCGGGGCGGTACGACGTGGAGGGGCACGGGCGCGTGTGGATGAGCCGGGAGCCGGCGCACGGCGGCTGGGCGTGGAGGCTCGCCTTGGCCCCGGGTCAGATCGGCGCACCGCTTGATGAGGCCGGCTTGTCGATCGAGCCGCGGCCCGGGCTTGACGTCCTGCGCTGGAAGCCCTCGCCCCCCGGGGTCTCGCTCGTCCGCCGGTGCCACGTGAAGGTCGGTTGACCCCGGCAGACGGCCGTGCTAGATGTGTTGGCATGAGCACGGTACCACCAAGCAAGGCCGAGTTCCACGACGCGCTCGCGCGCGTCTTCGCAAAGGTAAAGCGAGCGAGCAAAGATAGAAATAACCCGGCATTCAAGTCGCGATACGCCACGCTCGCCGCGGTGTGCGACGCCTGCGAGGACGCGCTGAACGAACAAGAGTTCGCGTACCCGCAAGAGGCCCACACGGTGATCACCGAGTCGGCCGTGGAGTGCGTGGTGGAGACGGTCCTGCTCTGGAAGGGGCACGAATACCGCAGCGGCAAGGTCACGATCCCGCTGGCCCGCAACGCCACGGCGCAGCAGATCGGATCGGCCTTCACCTACGCGCGCCGCTACAGCCTCTCGGCCACGCTCGCCGTGTGTCCCGACGACGATGATGACGACGGCAACGCGGCCAGCAAGGCACCGCGAGGACACGACCGCCGACCGGATCGGGAGCCTGAGCCCAAGGCCGATCCGCTCTGGGAGGCCTACGAGGCCGCACGGGACGCCTACGCGCAAACTCAGCGGATCACGACGGCCAAGGCCCACGCGGAGATCCGCGAGGCCGCGGGCGTCGTGTACGACGACCAACCCACGGACGCGCAGGTACAGGCCATGACCGCCGCGGCCCGCCGCCTACTGGACCCGCCGCGCGAGACCAAGACGCAACCCGCGGTCTCTACGCCTGAGCCGGTACCCGCCAAGAGAGGCAAGACCAAGCCCGCGGCGGATCTGGAGACCACGGAAGCGCACGCGCACTGGCTCGCGGCCGGCCAGGCACTGATGAACTGGCGAGCCGAGGACTACCGGCGGGCCAACGGCGAGAACCCGCCCCGCACGACACTGGATACTTTCCGCGCCGAGGTCAGGGGGGTGAGTGAGCGAGCGATCGGTGTGGAGCCGGGCCAGTTTCCCCAGACGACCGGCACAGCTGAGCAGTACAGGCTGGCAGCGTCGCAGCTCCGCGAGGCCCTGGCGATGCGGCAGCAAGCCGCCGGGGGTGCCTGATGTACCGGCTTCCCCGCGGGTGGAAGTGGGCAAAGGGCCAGGGCGCAAACGTGGTCAGGCTCGCCACGGACGGGCGGGCTGAGGTGTGGCTCAGCCATGAAGGCGAGTTGTACATCACGACGCCGCCGGGCGCGGCCAACATGGCACCGGCTCGTGTGGTGCTGGCCGTGCTGGCCCCGCTTCCGAGCGGGATCGGGGGTGAGTGATGGTCGCGCATGAGCACGAACCCGCCGACTCTTGTTGCGGCTGCCTTGGCTTGATGGACCTGCGCACCGAGGGGGTCGAGGACGAAGAGGCCTTCACGATGGGGGCGCCCGGCGTCGGCATGTGGCACCCGCCGTGCCTGCGCGCATGGAAGCGGGGGCACGCCGTCGGGCGAGCGCGCGAGGACGCGACGACATGAGCCACGACCAGCGCCCGCCCTTCAACTTCGCCACCGTGGACGAAGCACGCGCGCTCGCCCGTCGGGCCGAGGCGTTGCACCGGCAGGCTGACGACGAGCAGGACCGCGAGCGCCGAGCAGCGCTGCGCCGGACGGCCTGCGACATGGACGGAGAGGCCGATCGTCTCGTGCCCGTGGAGTACCGCTAGGTGGCGATCTTCGACCTACGCCACGGCCCATGGCAGACCGCCTTGGCCGACATCCAGGATGTCGACGCAGCGATCTTCGATGCGCCCTACTCGGCCAAGGTGCACGACGGGAACGATGGCCTGGAGGTGAGCGGGTCGCTGGGCTACGAGGCGATGACGCCCGCGATGGTGGACGAGCACGTGGAGCACTGGTCTCCCCGCGTGTGCGGGTGGTTCTGTTCGATCACCTGCCACATCTTGGCGCCGGTTTGGAGCGCGGCCCTAGAGCGCGCGGGCCGGTACGTGTTCGCCCCGGTGCCCATCGTCGACATGGGTATGACGGTCAGGCAGCAAGGCGACGGCCCGGCGTCCTGGGCCTGCTACCTGATCGCCTCGCGCCCCAAGGCCAAGGCCTGGCTAGGCGGCTGGTCGAACCCCGGTGCCTACGTGCGTCGGCCCGGCGACGAGCGGAGCCCACGGCGCGGGGGCAAGCCGTTGGGGGTCATGAGGGCCATCGTGCGGGACTACAGCCGCCCCGGCGACCTGGTGCTGGACACCCATGCCGGCGAGGGCACGACCGGGATCGCGGCCATCCTGGAGGGCCGGCGCTTCGTCGGCGCCGAGCTGGAGCGCGAGGTCTGGCAGGCTGCGCAGGACCGGGCACGGCCACACCTCGCGCGCGCGGAGGCCATGGTGGGCGTGCCGTCGGGCGTGACGCTGGGGCTGCCGGGCCTGGGCTAGACGTGCTAGGTGTGCCGCATGAACACGGATCAGGCGGCAGAGATCATCAAGGCCACGGAGCCGCACGACGCCGACGACGTGGCGGACCTGCGCGAGAAGCTGACCGCCGCTCGAGCATGCGCGGCGGTGCTGCTGGACGAGATCCAAGCGCTGCACGAGAGCCTGGAGCACGCTGAAGCGATGCGGGCCCGGGCCGAGCAGGACTCCTGGATCGCGCTCGAAAACCCGCGCGAGCCAGACGAAGAGCGGCAGGGCCGACGACTGTTGCTGGCCGAGAACAAGCGGATCCGAGCCATGGCCCAGCGCTACCTCGATGGCCTGCCGCACGACCGCAATGCACCCACGGCCGGCTTGGTGCATCGGCTCTGCCAGACCTTGGCGGAGCTCCGCGGGCCGTGGGAGGAGCGAGAGACGAAGCTCCTCGACATCGTGGCGAGCTCGCTCGGGGGTTGGCCGGTCATGAGCTCGGCCGAGGTCGTGGGCGATCTGGCCGACGCGCTGGGCGTCACGATCCAGTATTCGCCGGACGGTGATCACGCTCGCATCGACCCCACGACGCTGCCCCGCTGGTACGTCAACGCGTATGAGCAGCAAGGGATCGACTGGGGCTAGCACCCGCAGTCGGTCGTGCCGTCGGGCAGTGTCGTCGGGCACGTGCACTCGTAGACCAGGTGATCACCGGGGCACGACTGGGCTTGCTCGATCGGGTAGCAGTCCGTCCCGTCGGTGCGACAGCAGATCAAGATCGGCCACCACTGGGCGATCGCGTAGCCGGTCGCGAGCGAGAGCGAGAGGCCCGAGGCCAGGATCACCTTGCGGGAGCGGGTCATGGCGCGAGGCTACTCCACGCGACCCACGGTGTCGCGCAGCCCCGTGAGCCGGCTTGACGTCGTGGGCTTGCGCAGCGGTGCGGCGCCGGCCGGCGCCGTGTTGCCGTGCAGGACCTCAAGCGCATCCCAGACGGCGCGCGAGTCCTCGGCCAGGACGAACAGGGCTTCGCGCAGTGCGTCATCACGCTTGATCTCGCGTCCTCGGTCGGCGCTGCGGTCCTGCTCCACGGTAGCCAGCCGGGCCTCCATGGTGGCGATCACCTTGGCCTGCTCGGCCGTGGCCGTGGCCACCAAGTCGCGCGTCGCCTCGCCGCGCTGCACCAGGAAGGCTCCGCCGAGGGCCAAGACGAGAAGCGTCGCGGATCCGATGCGGGGCGCCACCGGACCGCCACCAGCTGGAGCAGGCGCGGCCGCTTGCCCCCTGACCTCGGCGAGGGCTTCGCGGGCCAGGTCGCGCAGCAGCGTGGACTCGTGGGCGATCGGCTGCACGCCCGACACGTCGGGGCTCGGCGCCGCGACGTCCACCAGCGTGGGCCGCTGCGGGGAGCTCACGCGCGCCTCCGCTGGCGGCGTCCCACTTCGCCCAGCAGGGTGGCGACGACGAGCGCCGCGGCGGCGCCGTACCACTGACCTTGTTCGGCCAGCACGATCGAGGCCGTCAGGGCCGCGCTGGCCAGCGCGTAGCCGGCATGGGCGTGGGTGACACGTCGGGGCCGAGCGCGTGACCTGTCGGGCATGCCCGGAGCCTAGAGGGCCACGGCGGCCGTGAATGGTTTCTGCTCGGTCCAGCCCCCGGCGGTCTCGCGCGCGATCACGACCTCGGCCACATGATGCGTTGCCCCGGCCTCGCGCGCGCCGATCGCCCTGTGGTTGCCGTCCCGCAGGTGCATGCTCGTCGTCCCGTCGTGCTCGATCTCGATCAGGATCCGCAGAGGCTCGACGGGCTTCCCGTCGTCAGCCTGGCCCTCTTGGCCCAAGGCGATCCGAGAGGCTCGCGCGGGGTCCGTGCCCTGGTAGCGGCCAACGCCCGATCGCCCCTTGCGGGTCGCGATGATGTCGACACCCCGCAGGCCCACGCGGCCCAGCGCCGCAACGGCAGCCTCTTTTGTCGGGGCGTCGAGCTCCAACGGGATCGGGTCGCGCGTGTTGCCGCGGCTCCCGGGTTCGATCTTCGCCGTCGGCGGCGGAGCGCTTGAGATCGCCGGGCGCTCGACGGCGCGCAGCCGCTCCACATCCTGGGGCCGGACGAGCGGCACGGCGCGACACCGGCAGTTGCGCAGCGTCCCGGGGTGCCCGTCGGCCGGCGGCTTGCTCCACTGGAAGGCCTGGCCGTGGCGGGCCACATGCTCGGGCCGTGGGTGCGCGCTGGGGTTGTGCTCCCATTCGTACCAGTCGAGGCCCGCGCTTTCCTGGTGCGCGCGCGTCGCTTCCTGGACCAGGCCCGCGTGGGCGTCGTGGGCCAGCACGGATCCTTGGCCCTCCGCCGTCCCGCCGCCGTCAAGCGGCAAGCCGTGCTCCTTCCAGTGGCGCTCGAGCTCCGCCGCGGTCCAGCCCTTGCGCCATGCTTCGGCCACCGCGGCATCGATCCCGGGCGCGAGCCGGCGCCGCACGTCGGCCACCTGCTGGCCCACCCGCTCGGCCCAGTCCGAGACCGCTTCGTCTTGCGGCTCAGCCGTCCACCCCGGCACGAGCTCGCCCACCAGGGTCTGGACCTCGCGCACAGCTGCCCGCTCCACCCGAGCTCCGATCCGGCCCAGGCTCCGGCCCACCTGGTCGTCGCCGGCCTGCCCGCGCTCCAACGCCCTGGCGAGCGACCGCAGCGACTGGGCCACCCGGGGCGGCGGCTCGGCCCCGCGGCGCTCTCCCAGGCGCGCCATGGCCTCCCGGTAGGCCGGTAGCACGCGCCCGCGCGCGAGCGCCCAAGCCTGGTTGGCCGGCGCCTGCCCGAGCCGCTCCAGCTGCCGCTCAGGCGGGAGCGCGTCGTCGTGCACCCGCGGGGCCGTGCCGTCCTGCACGAGCACCCGGCTCCACCCCTCGGCCAGCGAGGGCGGGCACTCGCGCAGGGCCAGCCAGGAGCGCGTCAGGGCCCCGTCGGGCACGTGGCGATCGGGCGGGCGTGCGGCGTTGCGTTCCCGGCAGACCTCCAACGGGGTCACGACCCACACGGCGATCGCGACCTTGCCGGCCTGCCGGATCTGCTGGGCCAGCGCGCGCCGCCGTCCCGGCTCGGCCCAGCACGCATCAAAGACCACCAGGCCCGGCTCGTCGTGGTCGCGCGTCCACGTGCTCTTGCCCGAGGCCGGCGCCCCGGCGAGGCACACCACGGTCTCGATCGTCGGATCGGCCAAGGCGGCCCGGAGCGCGCGGCGGCATGTGGCCCAGGCCTCGCCCACGGCTTCCCGGGTCCAGCGAGCTGGACCGCTCGGCAGCAGGTCATCGGGGGCGAGGATCACTGGGGGAGCATGGCGCTCAACAGTCCAGGTCGCGACGACGGGTCACGCCCTCGCGGCTCTCCAAGGCGTCGCGCAGGGTCTTGAAGCCGACCCCGGCACCGTCGCGCGCGGCGGCCTTGATGTCGCGGTCGGTCGTGAAGGGGTGGACGATCCGCCCGCCGGCCGTGGCATCCACCGCGCACTGGTTGCGGTCGGCGTAGACGCTGACGACGGTGAAGGTGCGGCCGGTCTTGATGGCGTAGTGGCTGGCGGTTGCGGTGCTCATGAAAAGTAAGCTAGTCCTAATCCGTTCCGCGGTCAACCGATATTGTGCACCCGTGTCGATTTCCTCCCGGGCCCACCTGCGCAGGGCCGGCGGAGCCCCGGATCCCCGGGCCACCCGCAGGCGCTGGACGGCTGCCCAGGCCGACACGACGGGCAGATCCAAGACCCACGGGGGCGAGCAGGCCGGCAGGTAGGGCACGGCATAGGCCGCCACCTGGCCCCACGGCCCGCGGGTGCTCCAGTCTCGAGCGTCGCCCAGGGGCTGACACCACGGCCGGACGATCCCGCGCTGGACGGCTCGGGCCCAGGCTCGGGAGCCGACGCGCCGGGCCGCCGTGTTGCCGTCGCCCGTCCACCCTCGGGGCCGGTCATCGGCCTTGTGGCGGCCGACCCGGCGGAGCCGTGACTCTCGCCAGCCGATGGCCAGCAAGGCCTGGCGCTCGTGCTCCACCGGGGTCACGAACGCCACGGCCTCGCGGGGCGACAGGGCTAGGAGCCAGAGCAGCAGGGCCAGCATGGGCGCGAGGCTACCGGCACCAAAAAGAAGGGCGGAACCCTTACAAGTCCCGCCCTTCACGCGCTGGGCCGCTTGGGTGTGCGGCCGTCCTCCGATCATCTCGGTGCTCTCCCCGGCTGAGCTACGACGCGGCTGGATCGCTGCCCGGTGGCCACCTTCGCGCTGGCTCCCCAGCGCGGCCACTCTAGCACACTACCCGGCACCAAAGAGAAGGGCGGAACCCTTGCGAGTCCCGCCCTTGCTTGCTTGTCCGGCTTTTCGGAGTCGAACCCATCGCGCACAGGCTGGCCTGTGTTGCGCGCCCCATCTACCAGCGGACCAGGGCACCGCTACAAGCGCGACCACCCTAGCACACTACCCGCGACGGCGCACCGGCTCACCCCGCTGCTCACGCGGGGCCGGTGGCTCGGCCACCACCAGGGCCCGGCGTCCCCGGTGGTCCACCACAAGCGGCACGGGCGGGAGCGCCGGGACGGTCGAGCAGGCATGGCCGCCCGGGGCAGGGCAGCCGCAGAGCGGGCATGGGCTAGTCATGGTCGGGATCCTCGGGCCCCAGGAGCATGACGCCCGCGCGATCGCGGGACTGGGTCAGCGCGGCGAGGGCCTGATCCCAGCCGCGCCGCCGCTCGTGCGACCAGTCGGCCGCCATCGACTCGGCCGGGTACGGCGGCGAGACCTCCCAGAGGACAACCCACGGCTGCCCCTGCCGTCGATGGTCGTCCATGGTCTCTCGCTCCACGCATACCGAGCCGTCGGGGAACACGACGCGCTCGCGTACGCCCGGCTCCGGCGAGCGGAAGATCTTGATCGGGGGCAGCATGGCGGCCGCCCGCTTGGCCGTGGCCCAGGCCTTGTCACGCTCCTGGGTCACGGCGGTGAGCTTGCCCAGGGCTTCGTCGCGCTCGGCGGTCAGGCGGGCCAATCCGTCGCGCTCGCGCAGCTCGATCGTGGCCAAGAGCTCGTTGGTCCGCTCGGTCATGGCCCGGGCCGCGTCGCACTCGCCCACGGCTTCCGCCCAGTCGCGGGCATACGCGTCCCGCTCGGCGATCAACCTGGCCCGCTCAGCGTTGTACAGGTCTCCCAGGGCAGCATGCCGCTGCCGGGCCACGAGTTCGTCGGCCTTCGCTCGGTCGGCCTCGCCCTCCGCGGCGCGGACCTGGTCGAGTAGGGCGAGGATCTCGGCCGCTCGCGACTTCGCCAGGAGGCGCAGACGATCGGCTTCCTCGCGGGCATGGCCGCGCGCGGCCGTCAACTCCAGGACACGGTCTTCCGCGGCCTCGGCTCGGAGCTCCGCCGCATGGGTCGCGTCGTGCTCGGCCTCCAGGCGGCGCTCCAGGTCGGCCACCCGCTCGGCCCGTCGCTCAGCCCTGAGCCAACCCTCGCGCGCGTCGGCCAGCTCGCGCTCCGCCTCGCGTCCTCGCTGGGCCTGCTGTTCAAGGCCGAGCCGGTCGCGCGCTCGTGCATCCCGCTCGGCCTCCATGGCGGCCACGCGGCGCTCGGCTTCGTTGGCAAGCTCCGAGGCTCGGTCGCGCTCTGCCCAGGCCAGCCGCTCGCGCTCCTGGGCATCGGCTACGTCCTTGCGCAGCCGTGCGGCCGTGGCCTGGAAGTGCGTCGCATCCGATGCGAGAACACCGATCCTCGCCGCGATGTCGCCGTCCCCAACCCCGGCGGCGTCCAAGGCAAAGCGCGCGTCGTCGAGCCGTCGTGCTGTGGCGAGCTCGCGGAGATCCGCGGCCACCAGGGCCTCGTAGTCCTCCCGGGACATGAAGCGTCCGAACAGCGCCCACGCGTCATGCGCAGCCGCATCTGGCGACGATCCGCTCCCAACCATGTGGCCCAGCCCGTGCACGACCCACCATGACGGCGGGCTGGTAGCCGGCCGCATCGAGCACCCCGGAGGCAGCACGGGCTCGGGATCGCTTGGCGGATCGGTCGTGTCGGTGTCCCGGATCACGGGCTCGACACCCGCCGGAACCGACCGATCCACCATGCCGGTCGTGATCGTCACCCCGGGCGGGCGGCGAAGGCCCCGGCGCGCCTCCGCGGCCATCGCTTGCGTGGCGCCGACAAGCCAGAGGGCCCCGCAGCTGGGACCGCGGATCGCGGAGGACGTCCAGGCCACCCGGATCGGCATCGCGCCGTCGCGCACCATCTCCGAGCGCATCGGGACCCAGGACCAGCCAAGCGCCACCAGGGACTCCATGGCCTGGGCGGGCGGCTCTGCGGCGACGACCAAGCAAGACGTGCCGGCCCGGGCCAAGCGGTCGATCTCGGCGGCGGCCCGGGCAACCTCGGCCTCAGGGGTCGCCGGATCGACCGTGCGGCCTAGGTCGCGGGCCAGGGCTTCTAGCAGATCCTCCAGGGCGTCGCGGAGAAAGGTTAGACCCACCGGGCCGGACCGCAGGTGATCAAGAAGCTTCGCGTACGTGTTCATTCGCAATACGCTAGCACAGACGCGACCGGCATGCTAGCGTGGGTAGGCATGAGCGATCGACAAGACGGGTTTTGGTGGGTGCGCCTGCGTGGCGGCGGCGGCCGTTGGGTGTGCGGCGAGCTGGTGACCGTTGACCGGCCTACGGCCACCACGCCGGATGCCTGCCAGCGATACATCCGCATCTACGGTGGGAGCTACATCGCGGAGGCCGTGACCCAGTGGGGGCCGTACGTGCCTTCGCCAGACGAGCCGGGGGTGGAGCCATGAAGGCCACCGAATGGCTCATTGCCGTGAGCCACCGGATCGGCCCTAGGCGCTCGCGGCTAGCCAGCATCCACCGCACGCGGTCACGCAAGCGGGCGCGCCGGCTGGCCCGTGAGGCACGGCGCCTGGGTCACGCCGTGGACGTCTTGCAGCGCTGCCCGGGGTGCCCCTGGACGGTCATGGGCGAGAAGCTGCGGCGGCGGGGTCAAGATCGCGTGGCCCTCGCATGCGTACGTCTGGCACGTCGCGGTGCCCCCGGCCCCGCCCGGAGCACTTGGCCCGGGATGGCCGGGTGTTCGTCTCGCGCATCGGTGGCATCGTGGCGCCGCTCGCACTTGCCGGGGGTGAAGCCATGAAGGCCACCCGCCGCCGCTTCCTCGCCGGTGCTGCCACGCTCGTGGTCGCTCCGTCCGTGCTCACGCAGACGCTCACCTTCCCCACGGGCGTCCGGGCGACGTTGGATCTCGCGGCTACGGGCGAGTCGTTCAGGGGCCCGGCCGATTGGCTCAGCGGCCCGTCCATCCTGCGGCGCCCCGCAACGGACACGGAGCCCGAGGGGACCGACGCCGATTTGCGCGAGCGCGCACTGCTCACGTTCGGCGGAGCGTTGGCCACTAGGGGGCCACGTGGTGGCTAGATCCCAGGGCGGCCAGGTCGGCCGCCGAGACCTTCCACTCCCCGCCGAAATCCCAGTAGGGCAGGGCCCCGGAGCGCATGAGCCGTCGGAGCCGGCGCACGTTGATCCGGGCGGCCGCGCAGGCCTCTTCCTCGGTCAGCAAGTCGGCCGGCGGTCGGGCCGTGCTGGGCGGCGTGGACACGAGCGACACCACGCCCTCCGGCATCACGCCGTCGTCCGGCGCGTCGGCCAGCGGAGCGTCGCTGTCCAGCGGCTCGGAGCCCGGCGGTCCCTCCTCGGGCGCGTCCGGATCCAGGGGGCCGTAGAGCTCGAGCACCGCGGGCTCGCGGCGGGCCTCGGCTCGGTCGATCACACGGGCGCCCAGATCGGTGGCGCGGCGCTGGGCTCGGGCGAGGTCGCGCTGGGCCTGCTCGGTCTCGCTGAGCGACCAGAGCGGGCGCCACTCCACCGTGTAGGGCAGGCGCTGGCCTCCCGTCGGGCCTTCGTGGGACAGCATCACCAGGTCCACCACGGCCTGGATCGCTGGCGTGTAGTGGCGGGGCTGGCGAGCCGCGACGGTGTCGTACCAGGCCCGGAGCTCGCCGTTGGAGCCGTTGCTGAAGCCCGCGGTGAGCTTGCCCAAGAGCACCAAGCGGGGCATGCCGTCCGCCGCGGCGATCAAGGCGTCCTCGAGCGCGAGCACGGCCTCGCCCAAGCCGGCCATGCTGCGATTGTGCACCTGGTAGGTCTCGCCGGGCCCGAGCGCGATGTCGTTGTACATGCCGGCGGAGCGCCGAAGGGCCAGCATGCGGGCGTCCCAGATCGCCGGGCCTTGCTCGGTCTCGAGGCCTTCGGCCAGGCCTTCAGAGGTGAGCGTGCCCTGGTTCAGCATCGACACGGCCTCGGCCACCTGGTCGAGCGTCGCGCCGTAGTTGCGCAGGGCCGAGAAGCACTGGTCAAAGATCGAGCCGTCCCAGCCTTGCCGCTGGAGCTTCAACCGGCGAGGTAGCGGCACGCCGTCGAGCCGCACGACCCGATCGGCGTGGACGGTCGCAACCTGGCCCACCCCGCCGCCGCGGTTGAGGTTCAACCGGTAGAGTTGCGGCTTGCCCCACGTCTGCGGCTCGTCGCGGTCCATCCCGATCCGCTGCACCGTGAGCTCGTAGCGATCGGCGTCCAAGATCCCGCGCACGGCCCGGATGTTCGAGCGGTCGATCGGCTGGTCGTACGGCCGGCCGTCGTCCACCAGGAGCACCAGGGCGCCGCCGCCGTAGGCCCGGGCCCACGTGCGGGCCTTGGCCAGGACGGACAAGAGGCCCAGGCCGCGGCCGTGCTCGCCCCCCTCGCATGCCTGTTCGACGGCATCGGCCGCCCCGGGGTCTAGGCCTACGAGGTCGTAGCCCTCGCGCGTCGCGTCTTCGGGCTCTTGGGACGCGATCCGACGGGCCAACGGGTTGGCGCTCAGCAGCGCATCGGCCAGCCACTGGTCCACCGGGTAGCCGGGATCCCAGCTCGTCTGGGCCGTGCGATCGGTGGCTCCGCCCTGGCCACCGGGGCCAACCCAACGGCCGCCCGGCGAGGCCGTCCCCCAGTGGTCGCGCCGGGCCAGGGCGGCGAGGGGCCGGGAGTCTTGGCGGCGGAGCAGTCGGGAGAGCAGGCCCACGGCGGGAGCCTACGGGGCGGGTTGCGCGTGATGGTCCAGTGTGCTAGGTGTGTTGCATGAGTGCGTCGGTCGATCGGTGCTGCGTGAAGCGCATGCGGGATTACCACTACGTTCAATGCTCGCGGCGGGCAACGGTCCAAGAGGGCGGGAAGTTCTATTGCACGCAGCACAGCCCGGCGAAGGTGGCTGCGGCCAGGACAGCACGGCGCGCGAAGTGGGAAGCTGAGTACGACGAGCAGGCCCGGAAGGACCGGCGCGAGCAAGCGGAGCGAGGCATAGGGCGGGCCGTGCTGGTGCGCGTGGAGGCGCACGGAGATCACGATCTGCCGCCGTGGCTCCAGTCCGTGATCGCGGTAGCCAGGGGCGAGCCCTAGCCCCGCCCCTGGGCCGCGCGCCCCATGCCGGCCGCGATCCTGGTCCAGGCCTCGGCCGTCGTGAGCGGGGAGACGCGGGCCCGGTCCGTGCCGTCGCCCAGGTGGTGCAGGGCGGCCCAGACCGCAGCGTCCATGCGATCGGCTTGCTGCCGGTCGTGCGGGCGGTTGGGGTCGTAGGTGGTCAGCTGCCTCTCGAGCGCGACCCAGCGCCGCGCTGGCCCAACGTGCGTGACCTTGCCGGCCTCCCAGGCCGGGGCCGCGAAGGCTGCCCGCTCGGCCTTGTTGCGGTGGGCCGTGACCAAGACGATCTTGGGCTTGCGCCGGCCCTGAGCGCGAGCGCGGAGCCATGCGGCTTCCACGTTCTCGCGCACCATGCCGCCGCCATTGTTGTCCTCGGCCACGATCTCGTGTGCGTCGATCTCGAGCGCGAGGGCCACGACGCGATCGGCCCAGTCGCGCGGGCGCGCCACCAGCGAGGCATCCCGGGTGAGCCAGAGCCGGCGCCGCTTGACCGAGTAGGCCGTGCCGATGATCCCGCACTCGCACACGTCGTCCGAGCCTTTGACGCGCTGGCCGTCCGAGACCGACGGGTCCACCACCACGGCGCGGCGATCGGCGTCGGCCGGGATCTGCTCGTCCTCGCACCGCTGGATCCAGTCCTGCACCCACAGGGCCCCGGGGGTCCCGAGCCGGATCAGGCCCTCGATCTCCTGATCGCCGTCCCGGGTGCCCGCGTACTTGGCCACCGTGCGGGTCATGAAGCGGTCCGACAGATTGCTGGCGTTCTCGTAGGTCGAGCCGCCGATCACCCTCGAGTCAGGGTTTCGCAGGTAGCGGCAGTGGTCGGCCGCCATGACGGTCTCGTGCTCGGGCGTGCCCAGCGGCGCCTTGATGGGTTGGCCGTCGGCGAGTTGAAAGGCCAGCCGGAGGATCAGCGACGTGCCCAGCGGCGTGCTGGTGATCAGGCCCCGGGGGTGGTGGCCGGCCGAGGACTTGCGCAAGGCATCCTCGGCCGCGCTCCAGCTCTTTTCGGCCTTGGACCAGTGGGGCAGCTCGTCGGCCCAGATGAACCCGAAGTTTGGGCCTCTGAACGAGGCCGGCACGTCGCCGGTCATGAGCCGCGCCTTGACCCCGTTGGCCCAGGTAAGCGTCATCCGTTGCTTGTTCCACACGGGCCGGAGCTCGGGCGGGCACGAGGCCATGATGCCCGTGTCGCCGTCCACCATCGTCTCGTTGACGTCGTTCGCCGTGCGGCCCGCGATCCCGATCATGCCGCCGCGCCCGGCCGCTCGGTCGTCTGGCCCACGGGCAACCCGGCCCCCGCATAGCTCCGGGTGCTGGGCCACGTAGTGCACGGCATGGGCCCCGGCGCTTGTCTTGCCGAACCCGCGCCCGGCCGTCATGAGCGTGTAGGTCTCGGGCCCCGGCCGCCAGATCTGCTCGGGCCGGCCCCACCATGACCAGTCCCACCGCAGGCGCGCCCGGGCCTCCCTGGTCGGGTACAGCCGGGCCATGAACTCGGCCCGCAGGTCAGCCGGTAGGTCGGCCCACCGCTCGGCCCTGCTCGCCGTCATGCCCTGGCCTTGGCTCGCCGCTCCACCATGGCGTCCAGCATGGCGTCGACGTCGTCCGCGCACTCGTCAAGCCTTTGACGATGATCCACCATCGAGTGCTCGACCCGCTCGGCCGCGATCTTCGGGCCCATGTGGGTCAGAAGCCATTGAGTCACGGCCAGGTCGCCGGCCTCGGCCGCCGCTTCCAGTCGGGCCACGTGTCGCCCCGCCCACCAGCCGTGAGCGATCCGGATCTCGCGCACGAAACGCATGTGCTCCGTGACCGGTCCCGGGTCCTCACCTGCCGCGTTGGCCTTTTCCCAGGCCTGTTGCTCCACGTGGCCGCGCTGTAGCCATTCCTTCACCGTCACGGGGTGGACGCCCGCCATGTCGCACGCGCGATCGACCGAGCCCGTCCCGGCGACCTGCCCGACCAGCAGATCGCGAATTCCTTGGCACCATGCACCCGGTCCCTTGCGGCGCGGGTTCGGCAGCACGGACGCAAGCGCGACGTCGAGCCATGCGGGGCGCTGACCCGGTGTCCATGCCGTCGGTTGACCGAGAGCACCGCCCTCTCGGGGCTTCGTCGGGTCTCCGCGACGCTTGCGGGGCTTCGTACTAGCCATGCAGGGATGATAGTGCTACCTATGCAGGCATGAGCAAAACCGCAAAACCGCAGTGGGTACTAGACCGGGAGCGCGAGATCGAGGTCATGGGTCCCCCGCCGGCCAGCGGCGCGAGTGTGGGCGACCTCTTGGGCGTCGGGCTCGGCCTGGCCATCCAGGCGGGCCTTGTGGTGGTCCTTGCCGTGGTGCTCTACCTCATCGGGCGGGCGGTGGTCGGATGAGCTCCGCCTTCATGGTGATCGTCTGGCTGGCCGTCGTGGCCGTCCTGGGATTCGTCCGCGAGACCACCGGGGGCCGCCATGGGTAGCCCCGCACCGTCCTACCCGCTGACCCAGGCTGCCCTCGCGGCCTATGACGAAGAGGACGCGGCCTTCCATGCGTGGCTCCAGGCCCTGCCGGACGCTCCGCCGTGGGATGAAGCCGAGCGCAGCCATGACGCCTTGGACGCCGCGGCCCATGCCGTCTCCGAGGCCTGGGCCACGGAGACGGCTGACCGGTGGCCATGGGAAGTGGCCGTCATGGTCCGGCCCGGCCCGTGGCTGCGCGCCCAGATCGGCGGTGCCGCATGACCGATGCACCCGTATCCCGTCCCCGCCCGACGACCGAGCCCTACGGCCTGGAGCGCGAGCGGCTCGCCCGACTCCAGCGAGAAGCCGATGCGTTGGCGGAGCGCGACCGAGCTCGCCGCGAGCAGCACGCTCGCTCGGCCGCGGCGCTCTACCGGGGCGCCGCCCTGCTTGGGGGTGCCCGATGAGCCGCGCTACCACGGGCCACGTCCTGGTCCGGATCGATGACCTCCGCGACCGGCTCCACGATCGATGGCTCGCCACGCCGGGCCTGGCCCCGACGTGCACGCTCCTGGACGTCCTGGAGGACCTGGCGGCCCTGGGATGTGAGCGCGCGGCTGCCATGCTGGACCGCGAGCGCCGGAGGCCCCAGGCATGACGCGCCCGCTCCACGGCTGGATCGTCTCCGACGGCCAGACCCTGCGGCTCCGCTCGGTCCCTCGGCGCCGCGGTGGCTCCGAGCTTGCCCAGCGCCGCGTCGGGCCCGATGTCATCGAGGCCTTCGATCGCCAGGAGCCCGGCGAGGCCACGACCCAGGATCCGGCGGTGCGGCCCGGCTCGGTCATTGATGGCCGGTGGGTGCTGCTCGGCGGGCGGCAGGTGTGGCCATGACGTCCAAGATCCGAGGGGCCGACGCGCCGGACGTACTCGCCGCATGGGAGCGCCGCCGTTCGCTGGAGCCCGACCAGAGGCACAACCTTCGCGCCGAGATCGCCGATCTGATCGAGCGGGCTTTTCGCTACGGGTGCGATGTCGGGACGGCGGCCGAGCGCGACCGCGTGCGAAAGGTGCTCGGCCTGTGACCCAGCTCGGCCCGCCGACCTCCGCCGTTGGGGTCGTGCTGCCATGAGGTCCGCCGCGCTGTACCTCGGAGACTGCCGCGAGCTCCTGCGGTGGCTCCCGGACTGCTCGGTGGACGCCGTCATATGTGACCCGCCCTACGAGATCGGCTTCATGGGCCACGGGTGGGACGTCACCGGGATCGCGTTCGACCGCGAGGTGTGGCGCGAGGTCCTGCGGGTCCTCAAACCCGGCGGTCACGTCATCGCCTACGGGGCCGCTCGCACGTACCACTGGCTCGCCTGCGCGGTGGAGCTTGCCGGGTTCGAGATCCGGGACATGGTGCCGTGGCTGCAAGGCCAGGGCATGCCCCACGGGGATGACATCTCAAAGCGCATCGACAAGGACGCGGGAGCGGTGCGGCCCGTGGTGGGCAAGCATCCTCGCCCGGCCAGCAACGGCAAGGCGGGCACGCTCGCGCTCGGTGGAGCCTGGCAGGACGCGCCGGTCATCACCGCCCCGGCGACTCCCGAGGCCGCCCAATGGGAAGGGTGGAACACCCAACTGGCCCCCGGGCATGAGCCGGCCGTGCTGGCCCAGAAGCCCTGCTCGGAGCGCACCATCGCGGCCAACGTCCAGCGGTGGGGCGTGGGTGGGCTGAACGTAGGAGCGTGCCGGCTGGAGGGTGCCGGCGGTGGCACGCGGTGCTCGTGGTGGCCCGCGAAGTGCCAGGGGCACGGCACCGGGAACGAGCGCGCACAGTCGGGCGCCACGAACCACGGCAGCCCACCGCCCGGCTGGCCAAACGTGTCGACCGGCCGCTGGCCCCCGAACCTCACCCTGAGCGAGGCCGCGGCGGCGAGGCTTGATGCCTTGGTGGGGAAGCGGACGATCGGTACCGCGGTCAAGCGCAACCTGGGCCCGGACGGTGGCTCGCCCGGCCGCATTGGCTGCGCGCCACGATCGCAACAGCAGGAGGACATCCACCGTGGTGGAACCGGGGCCGTGTCCGAGTTCTTCTACACCCCCAAGGCCGCGACCCGGGAGCGTGAGCAGGGCTGCGAGCACCTGCGGTGGGCCAAGGGCCCCGGCGGTGGCTTCGTGCCCTGGGAGCCCGGCATGGTGCTGCTGGTCGACAAGGACGGCCAGCCCATCGGCAACCCCCACCCGACGGTCAAGCCGCTCGCCTTGATGCGCTGGCTCGCCCGCATGGTGACCCCGCCGGGCGGCTTGATCCTGGACCCCTTCATGGGCTCGGGCACCACCGGGGTTGCGGCCGTGCGCGAGGGGTTCCGGTTCATCGGCTCCGACATGACGCCCTGGGCCCATGCGGTGGCCCGAGCCCGCATCCGGTGGGCGCAAGGCCTGGGCGTGGCCCTGGAGGACGTGCCGCCGCCGGTGGCCGGCCTGGCCGTCCAGGGGAGCCTGTTCTGATCACGATATACCGGTGAGCCAGCCGGAACTTTTCTGACCAGCCGGCCGGTCAATGCAATACTTGTTGACGGCGGGCGGGCGATCGTCAATGGTGCCGCCCATGCAACGCCTCGCCGTCCTTGCCCTCCTTTCGCTTTCCGTAGTGGTCGGCTGCGACTCAGAGCCTCCCGATATGGAGTTCAGGTCGCTTCAGCGCTTCTCATACAATTGGGGCATCGGCACACTGTATGTCGTGGCCGACAATACCGCTGATCTGGTGCGGGTGAATCCGCGACTGATCGATCCCTTGTGCGAGGCCTTCGCCACCCCGGCCGAGACGATCGCGCTCGCCGATGCGCTCGCCGATGGCGAGACCGGGGCCGTGTTGCTGGAGATGGACTTGACCAGCGGCGACTATGCCCGCGTCGGATCCGAGTTCCTCGGCGGCTGGGTGCGGCACCTATACACCAGCAACGGCCCGGGCAACGCGGCCGCGCAGGTCAATCCGTATTTCTGCCGGATCGGATTTCTGCCGGACGGCCAAGGCGGACCCGATGCCGACCAGGTGATCGGCATGCTGGACGACGCGGCTGCGTTCGCCGGCTCCTAGGCCACCAGCAGCACGATCGATCCGGTGCCGCCGGCCACGCCATCCAGACCTGGAGGCGTGGCCTGGTTCGTTCCACCAAGCCCACCGGCCCCGCCGTTGACCTGGATCGTGCCAAGGGTGCCGCCTACAGCCTCGCGATGGACCACGAACACGCGGCCACCACCGCCGCCGCCTCCTCCGCCCACACCGTCAGAGCCGAGCACGACCGCGTTTCCTCCGGCTCCACCGTTGGCCCGGATGGTCCCCTGATTGTCGATCCTGCGGGCCCACAAGACCAGGACGCCCGCACCGCCCCCGCCCCCGCCCGCCGTGCCGCCGTCGTACACGGCACCAGAGCCGCCGCCGGAGCCACCGCGCCAAGCCGTGATGCTGCCCGTCGGATAGCCCAGCGCGGCCGCGGCGTGCCGACTGCCGCCAACGCTCGCCGCCGGGGCCGTGAACGTCCCGCCCGCGCCGCCGGCGTTGCCCTGCTCATCGATCCCGCCTGCGCCACCCTGTGCGCCGAGGGCAAACGTGATGCTGGTGCCGACCGTGCCCGCACGGCCCGGCGCCGTGTCGGTCGCACCGTTGGCGCCAGCCGTACCGCCGCCGAGGCTCCCGACGGGCGCTCCTGCGCCGCCCGTGGCCCCGCTCGCCGCTCCGCCATCGGCATGGATCACCCCGCCGACCGCCACGGAGAGCAGGCCGGCCACGAACACCCGGAATCCGGCGGTGGCCAACGTCGACCCGTTCGGCACCGTCAAGTCGTCGTAGTACGTATCGGCGGCAAGCGTGGTCGTACCTGCGCCAAGTGTGACGACGCCGGCTGAGCCGTCGCCATAGACGGCCGTCCCCTGCTCGTCGCGCGAGAACTGGCTCCACTCCTGGGCGCGGGCCAGCCACTCATTCTCCGACTGGGCCAGCCGCTCGCCTACAGGCGTGGCTCCGGCGGCCGCCCATGCTTCGATCCCGGTCGCGACCCGGCGAGCCGCGCCGTCCCATGTTGGCGTGCCGGGCACGACATAGACGCCGTCGGTCGCGTAGGCCGGTAGGTCGTACTGAGGGGCGCTGGACGTCGGCACACCGGGAGGCTATTCGCCGCCGATCGGCTGCCCGGTGGCGTACCACGATCGAGAGTCGCTGACCCCCGTGGTGCTCCCGTAGCGGCCAGGCTCGCGCGTCGTCGCGCCCGTCGTGCTCGCGTAGCCGCCCACGTCGGCGGCGGTCCAGGTGGACAGCAGGGCGCCGACGCCCGCGGCCGGCACGTCGGCCAGGACGTCCAACAAAACAAGGAACACGTCGGTCGCGACGTCGGGCGCCGAGATCACGATCGTGGCCGGCCAGATCTCGCGCACCCGCACGTCGTCACCAAGGAGCGATCGCGTCAGCTCCACGAGCTCGGGGATCGTGCCGCTCGAGAGCAGTGACGCGGCCTCGGCCCGGATGGCCAGCCGGTAGAGCGCATCGCTCAAGCCCTGCCGCGGGCGCCCCACGAGCGCGCCGATCTCGTCCAACACGGTCCCCTCGGCGTTGACGAGCCATCGGCCTTGATCGACCGAGCCCACGGCGGCCTCCATGTGGGCCATGCCCTGGCCGATCAGGGTCAGCAGGGTGTCCCACCCCGGGGCGTTGCTCAGCTGGTACCACCGGCGGCGGCGGGCCGTCGTCTCGGCGTCCAGCTCCCCCGGCCCGATCGGCAGCAGGGGCGCGTCGCGGTCCGTCTGGTCCGTGCCCTCGCGCTGGGCCCAGGGGATCGTGCCGAACGTGACCGGGGGGACGAAGGCCATGGCGGGAGGCTAGAACAGCCGGCCCTGGCCGAGTTGCTCGTTCACGATGTCGACCCAGCGCCGGCCGTCGCGCTCGCGGTGGCCGAGGTCGCCGCCCACGAAGCGCCGGCCGTGGCGATGGCAGGCCAGGGCTACGGTGCCGGAGCCAACGAATGGGTCGCACACGAGGCCGTCGGGCGGGGAGTAGCAAAGCACGTAGGCATCGGCGAGAACGCGGGAGAATGGCGCGTGGTGCTCTTGCTCCGTGGTCCCTGGCTTGCACCACAGAGCCGTCGTCACCTGTCGCGTGTCCGCTTGTACGTGCGCGGGGTTCTTGATCGTTCGCCCGTCCGGGTGGCGCGTCGTCGTCTTCTGTCGTGCGCCCGCCGATACAGCCGGGGTCTGATAGGCCGTGTGGTCAAAGTGCGGGTTTGCGCCGGGCCGAGCGAACACGTGTACTGGCTCCCAACCGCTGCGCCACCGCACCCAGAAACGACCCGGTGCACCATCGCGCACGTACGCGCAGTGCTCTAGGTACCGGAACCCGATCACCTTGGCCCAATCAAGCGCCACCTCGAACGCGATCAAGCTCCGTTCGCTCTCGCCAAGCTCGGGCCGCCACACCTTGACGGGCCCATCGACGTTGAGCGCGCACACGCCCCCGGGCTTGAGCGCATCGAACACGGCGCGGCCCAGCCGGTGGTAGCCCTCAAGCGTGGTGTCGAACGTCGCATAGCCCTCGTGATTCTCCCGCGCGTCCGGGTAGGGCGGGCTCGTGAGCACCAGATCGGCCCCGCCGGCATCCCGTGCGGCCACGAGCGAATCGAAGGCGTCGCGGTGCTGGACATCGAATGCACTCATTCGTGCATAAGTAGCACGCCGGGCGCCCGGGCGGCTAGACGACCGCGACGGTGATCCGCGTGCTGGACACCCGGAGGATCTCATTGCTGGCCACCGTGATGTCGGCGGCGGCGAGGGTCGGAGGATCGCCCGGGGCCGCCGTGGCGTCGGCCGTGATCACGATGGCCGAGATGCCGGGCACGGTGAGCAAGATCGGCAGGTTGACCGCGACGCGGTAGAAGTCCTGGCCGAGCCCCAGCGCGTCGTCCAGGTAGTCCACCACGGCCTCCAGGATCGCGCCCTCGGGGTCACCCGTGCTGGGGAAGCCCTCACCGGCCGTGACCTCGATCTCCAGGTGCAGATACAGCTCGGTGCCGGGCGACACGCCCACGCGGTGGAGTTCGCCCACCTCGTCCTCGACCGTCACCTCGGTACCGCCCCATGCCCGGATGCCGGCGGGCTTCTGGATGAACACCACCTCGCCCACCTGCTGGGCCGTCGCGGTCCCGATCCACGTGACCTCGAAGCTATGGCCCGGACGGCCTTCGATCGTCACGCCCTGGACGTTCTCGTCCACCCGGCAGTATTCGACCAGCGGGTCGGGGAGCTCGCTCAGCACGGCGGCCCGGATCCGTTGCGGCGTCCCGCGTCCGCCCACGTTGATCGTGTCGAGGTGCCGCGCCCTGAAGTCCACGTCGGTCTCGCGGTCGCGGCCCGGCGTGCCGTCTGCCGGGTTGACGATGCCCTGGAGACCGGTGGCCGGCGCCGCGATCTCGATCAGCGTGCCGGCCAAGACGACGCGCGGGCCCGTGACGGCGCCGGCCATCTCGAGCGCGACACCACCGTAGACGGCCGCGCTGCCGGGGTCGGTCGACGCAGGTGAGATCGCGGCCGCGATCCAGCTTCCCTGGATCACGATCACCCACCGGTCGGCGTTTGGGTGCGGGTGGGTCGTCACCGTGTAGTCGGGCCAAGTCGACACGATCTCGGATGCCAGGCCCTCGGCCACGTCTTGGGCCGAGGTGCTGCTGGCGTCGAACGTCTGCGACACCGGACCGCCGCCATCGTCGAATTCGATCCCGTAGGTGTCGCCGTCGATAGCTCGCAGGACCTCGTAGACCACTACGGCGGCGTCATCGGCCGCCGGGATCGTGCCGGCTTCCTGCACGACGTATCGATCGCCGTCGGTCGGGCCGGCCGATGACACGGTCGCCGCTGGACCCGTGCCGACGCCGTCCCACACGACCGTCGTCGCATCGCCGTACCAGATCGCCGTCACGCTGGTCGGCAGGGCGGGCAGGCGCACGCGTCCGAAGATGTCGAGCAGCTGGTCGAGCGCCACGCCGCTGGCGGTGCGGAAGAACGAGCTCGCCCACACGCTCTGGAGGGCGTCGCTCTGGAGCGTGTGGCCCAGCGTCAGCGTGTCGACGACGAGCCCGAAGGGTGTCTCGGCGCGCGTGTCGGCGTCGGGCCCGTAGGCGGCGCGCCATCGCGTCTCCCAGAACGCGCGCCAGTCCGCGTAGCGCCAGAGCGGGAGGCCGGTCTCTCCGACGACGAGCGGATCGGGCATGGCGGGAGGCTAGGGCAGGAGCGCCGCGCGGGCCTGCTGGGCCATGGCCGTGATGGCCTCCAGGATCTCGGCCGGCGTGGCCACGATGGTGATCGTGGCCGGCGCGCCACCGTGCTGGCCGTCGAGCACGAGCACGACCGTGCTGTCCCCGGGGCTCAGGGCTTCCAGGCGAGATGCGTCAGCGAAGGCCATCGAGAGCGAGTCGGTTTGCATGGCCCGAAGGCTACACCAGGATCGTGATCGAGCCGCGCAGTGCAGCTCGTCGTCGCTGGTCGGCCAGGCTCGCCTGGGCCGCGTAGCTCACCGTCGCCGTGCGGTCCTCGATCTCCACCGTGGTCTGCTGGGCCACGATGCCGGGGCGCGACAAGACGCCGCGCTCTCCCACGACCTGAGCCAGCACGCCCGGGCTCGCGCCGCTCTCGAGCAACGGGCCCCACGGGATGCCAAGATCCAGGCGCGTTGGGATCTCGCCCTGCCGGAGCCCCAGGTATAGCCGCAGGTCCTGCTCGATGGCCTCGATGCCATCGACGAGCGTGAAGCCCTGGTCGTCGAGCACAAGATCAAGCGTCGTGGGATCGACGGCCCAGGTTGAAGGCATGGTGGGATGGTAGGGCGGCGTCGCGTGTGCTAGCGTGGCGGCCATGAGTGACACCCGAACGAACGACGAGATCCTGGCCGACGTCCAGGCCTTGGTGGACTCCATCCCGCCCAACCTGCCGCGAGCCACCGTGCTGGACCCGCGCGCGCTGGAGCGGGTCGAGGGCTTGCCCTGTCTCCCACCCGGCTTGATGTTCCGCCACGCCATGGAGACCCTGCGCGCCTACCTGGCCGCGATCCGCCCCCGCCGCTCCCGTCAACTCCGCTCGCCGCGTCGCCGGCAGCAGCTGCGCACGTGGGCCCGGTTGACCGGCGGCCGGCTCATCCGCACGCCGGCCGAGCGGCGCACCATCGTAGGCCTAGACCGGCGCCGCGGAGCACCGGCCTCGGTCGGCCCCGCGACCACGGAGGACTCCCAGGCCTTCACGACGTGGCTGGCCACCCGCGAGCGGTGGGGCTTGGTGGCCGACGCGAGGCCGCGCCGCTCGGGCGAGGTCATCCTGGCGCAGCCGCTCACGCCCCAGGGGTAGCTACTCGGCCACCGTCTTGGTCGTGGCCATCGCGGGCAGGGCGACGGAGACCCCCAGCGCCGTGATGGCACCGGCCAGGCTTGTGATGTAGGCGCCCGACACGGCCGGGAGGTTTCCGGCGAAGGGCGGCGGGCCGGCGGCCGTGGCCCACGTCGTGAACGCGGTGGACATCGTGCCCACGAACGAGGCGATCGCGGCCGCGTGCGGCGTGTAGAGCACCACGGGCGAGGCGGCCGTTGCTCCCAGGACGATGCCGGCCGGTCCCCCATCGATCACGATCCGGGCCGGCACGTCCATGGGGATCGAGACCGATGCCGTACCGTCCTCGCGCCCCATGTAGAACGTGCGCGCGGCTCGGGCCACCATGGGGCGGGCCAGCGAGGAGAGCCACGGCAGGCAGAAGACATCGCGGCCGCTGTGCATGGCCTCGCTGCTCGGGTCGAACGCTTGCCCGGTCGTCCACCACTGCCGGAACTCGCGGGCGAGGCCGACCACGATCACTTCGTCGCCGGCCTCCAGTTCGCCGGCCAGGAGCATCCGGCCGAAACGCCACCAACCCACGGGCACCCTGGGTAGGGGCTGCTCGTCCACGATCGTGCCGGCGCGGCCACGCCCGGCGAAGAACCGCCGCCGCCGCACGAGTTGGAGGTCGGCCGTCTGGTCGGGGTGCCAGGCCAGGACCTTGGCCACCCGGATCCCCGTGATGGCCTCCAGGGCGCCGCGGATCAGCGAGGCTCGCACGTCCAGCGGCCCGGGCTCGTCGATAGCGCGCGCGGTAGGCATGCTTGCAGGGTAGCGGGTCGCCGTGCTAGGTGTGTAGACATGAGCACAATCGACGATCACCGGGAGCGCCTGCAAGACCTGGGGCACGAGCTTGGTATCCCGGTCGTGGTAGGCGCGCGGCCCAAGGGAGCGCGCCCGCTGGGCGATGCCCCGCTGGGGGCCCAGCTATGCCGCGGGCGTGACGGCACATTGCTGGTCCACGCGGAGACGATCGAAACCGTCGGGGACGTGGAGGCCACGCTGCACGAGCTCGCCCACGGGGTCGTGGGGCTTGATGTCGAATGGCCGTGTTTCGAGCGTGAGGCCGTGTGGGCGCTCCGCTTCGGGTCCGCCGTGGCGGCCGAGGTTGCCCGTGTGGCCTGGAAGTCGGGCGGATACCAGCCCTAGCGGGGCCGTGCCAGGGCCTGGACCAGCGCGCGCCCGGCCGGGCCCGGGCATTCCTTCTCGCTCACCTCGCCATGCCCGATCACCCACTGCGGGCCAAAGCGCTGCTCTGCGTCCTCGACCAGCCACCGCACGGCCGCGCGCTCGGCCTCCGTGGTCTCCAGGCCCTTGCCCAAGAGCACGATCCCGTGGGTGCTCATGTTGAGCGACGGTGGGGCCGTCTTGCAATGACGCCCGAGCAAGCCCCAGCCGAGCAGCTGGTAGATGTTGCCCCATTCATCCACGGCCCAGTGGTACCCGGCCGCTGGCCAGCCGCGCCCGCCCTTGTTGACCATCCGGGTGCCGCGCTCGTCCGTCACCTCCACCATGCGGCGCGGCGCCGTGTGGACCCGGTGGATCTTGCGGACCCGCTCCAGGGCGTGCTCGGGCGAGGTTGGCCGGACGCTGGCCGTGCAGTGCAGCACGATGCCGGCGCGCCGGGGCAGGCGAGCCGACACGCGGGGCTCCGGGAGCCCGACGTCGCGGCGGCCGAGCAGGCGAGCGATCGCGGCGGGCGGCAAGACGTCCGGCTGCACCAGCGTGGCCGGCATGACCTCCACGGTCGGCAGGTCGTCCGGCGTGGGCTCCGGGGGCTGGTCTTGCTCGGGCGGCTCGGGTTGCTCGCGGCGGCGGCGGGACATGCCTGGGAGGCTATCTTCGGGGTCATGTCGCTTTTCGGTTGACCGGATGCCGCGTTCGTACTAGCTTGATTCTTGTGAACACCGCAACCCGCCCGCTGGCCATTCAGCAACTCCACACCCTCGACACCGTGCGCGAGCTACAGCAGGCCGCGCTCGTTTCGAGCTTCCGGGCACCGACCGCCGGGCCACCGTGGGGCCGCGGAGCGTGAGCCTCTACCGCGTCCTGGACCGCAAGGCCCAGGACTTCCGCAACGTCCCGACCAGCGACACCGAAGCGCTTCGCCGCGCTCTCACGGAGACACCATGAGCACCGACAACGGCACGCTCCCAGGCGACTGGCAGGCATACCCGCGCGACCCGGAGCCCCTTGGCCCGTGTGGCTGCGACGACTGCACCCCGGCCACCGATGGCTCCTATTGCGAGGCGTGTGGCGAGGACATCGCCCCGAGCACGGTGGGGCCATGACCCGCCGCCGCGAGACCCCCGACGCCGCGCCGCCGCGTGGCCGCGTGGTCTGCCCCGCTTGCGGTGGCGATGGCTACGGCGTGGAGCCGGGCGGGTGCGAGCCGTGCAGCGGCCGCGGCCATGTGCCGGACCGTCCGCTTCCGAGACGAGGTGAACCATGAGCGGCGGACGAGCGAGCTACCTCAAGTGCCCCGCGTGCGGCCGCGCCAAGGGCGTGGAGCGTGGGCATTACGTCGGCTTCGACGCGCCCGACGACTACGAGGTGGTGAGGATCGACGCCCGCGAGTGCCTCACCTGCCACGCTCGGTGGCTCCGCTGCGGAACGGTGATCGAGCGCCGGGCCCCGCGGCTGAGCTACAAGACCGATCCTGCGGCGCGCGCGGCCGTCGTCGCTGCGGTGCAGGCCGAAGCCAGGGCGATGGACGAGCGGGCGGCGTCCATGCGAGAAGACGCCAAACGGGCACGGGCGATCGCTGGTCGCATCGCCTCGCTGTCCGGCTAGATCGGGTTGGGGTCCCGCGGGTCGTGTCGCTTTTCGGTTGACGGACGGCCGCGCGTGTATTAGCTTAGTTCTTGTGAGCACCCGAACCTCCCCCAAGCAGTCCGCCGTGTTGCTCTACCTCGCCGCTCGCCCGATTGCAGGCGCGGCGAGCATCCTCGAGATTGTCCGCCGCGTCGACGGGTGCGACCGCGGGCACGCGGCCGGGTATGCCCGGGTCCACCGGCTCGCCCGCCGCGGGCTGCTGCGGCTCGTCCCCTCGGGGGCGCAGCAGCGCGTGCTCATCACTGCACGAGGGCTTGGCGCCCTCGCCTAGCCGCATCGTGGCCGGCACCCCAGCCCGCTCCCTCGACTCTTCCCAGTCGAGGGGCGGGCTTTCGGGGTGCCATGTCCAGATTCACGATCCCATCCCCTGCTCCTCTTGCGGTTCGTTCGGCGTTCCGGCCCATCTCGTGGCGCGACGTCGATGGCCCGGCACCACTGCGCGCCGCCTTGCGCGGGTACACCGGCTACATGGGCAGTGGCTGGGCCGCGTCCGTCGACATCGACGGACACACCTACCGCCTGCGTGGCGGCGGCGGGTTGGGCGGCCCGCGCTCGCGTGCGGTAGCCGGCGAGCCCGGATGCTACGCGCTTGCGGTCGACGGCTGCGTCTACGAAGTCCTGCTGCCGGCCACCACGCCGGTGCCCTGCCCGCTCGACGCCGACGTCACGCTCCAGGCTTTGGAGGAAACGGAGCTCGCGGCACTTGACGTGCCGCTCCCGTCGGACACCGACGAGTGGGAGGACTAGATCGGGCTCGACAACCGCAGCACCGCGGCGCTGGCCATGTCGCCGCTGCGGTTGTCGATCGCGTGCTCGACGGCCTCCACGCGGTAGGTCCCTCGTTGCTCGCTGGACGCCAGCGCGACCAAGTGCCCGCACCGCAGCGCGCTGGCCAGGGCGCACCGGATCCGCAGGCCCTGGCCGTCGATCGGCTCGGCCTCTTGGTAGAGCCGAATCGCGTTGGGCAGCGGCTCGGGCGACACGACGAGTGGCTGGCCCGGCAGGCTCTCGCCCTCGCCCAGGATCCAGATCTGGCCGTCCTCCACCCACCACAAGAGCCGGAGGGCGTCGCACATGTCTTGGATCGCGGCCGCACAGTCGCCAACGCACGACAGGCCCCCGACGAGCACAAATCCCTGGAGCGCGGCGAGTCCCTGGGTCGGCGCGAGATCGAGGCCCAGCGTGGTGGCCAGGTAGGCCAGGACGGCCCCGCTGGTCGTGCCGGGCGCGAACTGCTTTGACGCCACGGCCTTGGCCAACTGGAACCCGCCATCGGTGGCCTGGATCTCCGTGATCCAGTCGGGCCCCTGCCGTCGCGATCGCACGCTCGTGGCCGTCCCGCGGAAGACCTCTTGCAGCGCGCCGCCCCAGCCGGCCTCCAGGATCACGGCCGCCATGCCGGCCAGCGTGGACGTCACGATCTGGCCGCCAGGGCGCAGCACGCCGTCCACATTGACGACCGCTTGCGGCGGGAGCCACTGCGCGACCGATCGCACCGTGCCGGCGATCGTGTCCCGGGTCGTCTGCGAGAGGCCCAGGATCCGGATCGTGGCCGTTTTGGGCGCCGGGCTGAGCGTGTTGGTCACGCTGGCCTGGATCCACAGCTGGGGCTCGGCTGGCACGCCCGGCAGTGGTGGCCGGGCATTGATCACGATCGGCGGCGTGGCAGCTCCGCCCAGGTCCTGCGGCGGGTAGACGGTCAGCCCGACCCCGCGGTCGTACTGTCGGAGGGCCGCCACGCTCGGAGGCTAGAGGGGCCGCCGGTGGGCCCCACGGGGCCTAGGACCCGGGCCAGCGTGGCGTCGGTCTCCCGTGCCTCGGGCGAGCCGCCCAGGGCCAGCACGACGTCGCGCACCTGCCCGTCGCGGCACCGCTCCAGGAGCGCACGGGTGCCCGGGACGGCCGCCAGACCGAGCCCGCCCAGCACGTGGTAACGGCCGGGCCAAGCCCGGGTGATCGAGCGGCGAGCGGCCGGCGTCGTGACGACCAGGATCGTCTCGGCCGGTCCGCGCTCGCACCCACAGGTCGGGCCGTCCACGTCGTCGCCACAGATCGAGCACCGTAGGACCTGGGCCTCTTGCTCCACCGCGCAGGCCAGGGCTCGCCGGTAGTCCTCCGGCTGGGCCCCGATGGCAGCGGCGAGCCGAGCGGCCGTGACCTCGCCCACGCGGGGCAGACGGGCGAGCAAGCGGGCGAGGCTATCCGCCATAGCGCCGGGCAATCTCCTCGGTGGTGGCTGGCCTGGCCGTGCCATCGGCGGACGAGAGCGTGGCCAAGAACAGGATCAGGGTACGGCGATTCTGGTCGTGCCCTTCGATGCGCCGCCCTGACGGGGAGTAGATGGGGATCTTGCCGCCGATGGCACGACCGGCCCACCCCACCAGGATCCATGTCTTGGGCATCCCCCGAGCGATGCGCCGGGGGACCAGGACAGGTCGCAGCCCTTCGATCAACAGCGCGAGCGACAGGCGCTCGCGCTCGGTCTTGGCGCTCGCGAGCGCGTCTTGCAGCGTCGCGTCCAGGGTCTCGTCGCTCACGTCCCGCGTGCTCATTCAACACACCTAGCACGACGGCGCCCCGGGGTCAAACAGCGCAACCTGAGCGCCCGGATCCTCCAGGCCTCGCCGCTGCTCCGCTCGTCGTGCTGCCCCTGCGGCGCTCTCGTCTTGGTGGCACCACGGGCAGAGGGTCCTGAGGTTGCGCGGGTCGTACGGGTGGCCGCCCTCCGAAATCGGCACCACGTGGTCCACGTCCCACCAGTCGCGCCGCCGCTCCAACAGGTCGAAGGCCAGCCGGGTACCCGTCGCCCGGCCGAGCGCGGTCAGGAGCCGGCCCACGGCCGCGCAGGTCTCGTGCCCCGACCAGCGCATCCCGCCGCCGCGACGTCGCCAGAGCGCCAAGACGATCGCCCGGTAGCGCTGGCAGTCAAGGCCGCACAGGGCGCAGCGCTCGCGGTCGCGCTCCCGCAGGGCCTCGCGCTGGTGCTGCGGCTGGGTGGCCTGGTAGGCATCCACGCACCACTGGCTGCACCACGTGGAGCGCCGGGCCTCCGTGACCTTGCCGGCGCACCACGTGCACTCGCCCCGGCGGCCAGGACCGACGATCACACCCCGGCGACCACGGAGCACCACGCGGCCCGAGGGGCTGATCCGATCGCCGTCGCGGGGAACCGGCATGGCTTCACTCGCGCGTGCAGCCGCCCGCGTTGACGCATGCCGCGTAGGACTCGCAGGGCTTGCCGTCGGGGCACCGAGGCGCGGCTCCGCCCTGCCCACCCGAGGCCGTGACGTCAGCATAGATCTCATGCGGCCACCCCGTATAGCGCTTGGTCACCGCGCGCGATGTGACGATCGGCGGCGGGGCGTTGTGCAAACCGCGGAGCGCCTCAACGTGCGCGACGTCCAGGTCCGGCGTCGCCACGGTCAAGGCATCCAGGCGCTCCGCCGCCGCGTTGATCGCTGCGGCCGCGGCCTCCAGGCGTTCGGCCAGGGCCACGGTGTCCAGCGCTCCGCCCTGCCGCTCCAGCGTGGTGGCGATGTCGCGCAAGCGGAGGGCCGATCCTGGGGACGTGCTCGGGTAGGTCTCGATCGCGTCGGCGATCTCGCGCAGGGCCGCGATCGTGCTCGTGGAGTTCATTGCGACACACTAGCACGACCATCGCGCCGTCGCTACAGGTCGGCCTCGGGCCGGTACACGAGGCCGTGGGTCGTGCGCCACGTGTTGAAGCCGCTGGGCTCCGCGCCCTGGCCCGTCGTGTCGATCACGAAGAGCAGGCCGGGCGGCAGGTTGGGCAGGCGCGCGCGGTGGGGGCGAAAAACGTCGGCCTGCGCGACCAAGGCCTGGCCCTGGATCAGGAAGCGGCCGGCGCTGTCCAAGACGTCCACGGACCAACGGAAATCCCGGGCGTTCATCCACAGCCGCAGGCCGATCCTGACCCCGTCCAGCACGGTTGTGCCGATCAACGTGGCGGCGAACGGGTCGGCGCTCTGGAGGTCTTGGATCGGCAGATCGGCCACCCCGGGAGGCTAGACCGGTGCGCCGTACTGACGCGCCTGGGTCTCGCCGTAGACCCGTGCCACAACGCCGAACCACCAGGCCAGCACGTCGAAATCGGGGTAGTACAGGTATCCGTCGCGGTCGCCGATCCACAGGTGGCGAGCCTCCGCGGTCGGCTCCGTCGGAGGGTGGAACACAAAGCCGGACAACCGGGCCAGCAGCACATAGTGGGGATCGCCGCGGTCGGCGTTGGACCACCAGAAATCGAACAGGGCGATCTCGATCTTCATGCCATCGGTGGCCCAGGCCGCCACCGCGTTGCCGTGCGGGTCGCGTTGCTCCACCGTGTGGGCGTGCTGCCGGATCTGGGCCAGCGGGATCCCGGTGTCGCCCGCTTGCATGCGGTCCGTGTCGCCGCCGTCGCGGCTCAGGGTGTCGAGCCATGCGCCAAAGGTGCTCATGCTAGCAACGCTAGCACACCGCGGGCGGCGGGGCTAGGCCACCGGCAGCGTCACGCCCGTATCGACCGGGACGATGGTCGATGTCCCGGGCGTCAGGCTCCCCAAGTTCTGCGAGCCCAGCGAAAACGCAACCGCGGCGTCGGCCAGTACGGCCAGCTGGTCGACTGTCGCGATCTCGATCTCGCGCATGACCAGCGAGCACACCAGGGCGCGGCCCGTATCGGCGGTGCGGATCGTGCCAATGCGCTCGAACACCATCGACTGGTAGACGCGAAGTGTGGTCACGAAGTCGAACGGTACCCGCGTGTCCGCGATAGCCAGCAGCTGCTCGTAGAGCGCCCGCGCGCGTCCGGCCACCGACGGCGTGACCAGCCGATCCGTCATGTCGGCCAGCACGGCCTCGCAACTGAACGGGACGGCCAGGCGCTGGACGTGATCGGTCGTCCGGGCCCCGCCCTCGATCGGCGCCGACGTGACGGCGTACTGGATCCCGTGGTCCTCGCGGATCGTGCAGTCGAAGCTAAACGGCTCGGCCCCGCTGCCCTGGAGGAAGCCCAGGAAGCCGCCGGGCCAGATCGTGGGCCGGTCCTGGATGATGTCGATCGTCATGGGCTCAGGGCTCCTTCGCCGCGTTCGATGATCTTCCGGTAGTCGTCCGACAGGATCCGCCGAACCGCGGTGGTGAATACCTCGGCCGCGCCGTCGGGCGTCAGTGCGCCGCCGACTTGTTCCGGCACGTTCACCGTGATCGTGTTGTGCTGCGACTGGTCGATCGTCACGAAGCGCGCGCCGTCCGTCGCATGGCGGGCCGCGTCGGCTCCACCGATCTGGGTGAGCCGTCCGAACAGGGCCGCATCGGCGGATTGATTCGACAAGTCGACGCCCGTCTTGCCGGTCAGGACCGACGCGGCGGCCTGCCGAGCCACGACATCGCCGGCCCCTTCGTCCAACTGCTTGGCCGCCGCTACTAGAGCCGCACGGCGAGCCTTCGCCGTGGCACCGCTGGCCTCGGCCAGGGCCGTGATCTCGGCGCCCAGCCGCGCCTCGGCATCGCGGGTGTCAACGCCGGCCGTACCGCCCCCTCCGCCCTTGGCCTTGCGCCGATAGGCCTCCGCTCGCTTGCGGCGTTCCTTCGCTTCGCGCTCGCGCTCGCGCTTGGCCTTGGTTTGCTCCACGCGTTGCTGGTAGGCCACGTTCTCGGCTTCGAACGCTGCGTCCTCTCGCTCGATCGCCGCTGGCAGGTAGCGCTGCGCCTGCGCCCGTACGGCCGGTTCTTGCGTGACGTCGCGGGCAAGCTCGTCGAGCTTTCGAGCGGGCATCGACGGATCGACGTACGCATGATCGGCGATCCCCTGCGCACGACGGCGAGCGGCATTCTCGGCCTCCAGCGCACTGCTCCCTCGCGTGCTCGTCGTCGGCGTGTCGTCCAGGCCAAGGCCGGTCTGGATCTCGGCCACGATGGCCCGCGCGCCCTCCAGCCGGCCTACCATGGACTCGATCCACTCCACGGCTGTACCCAGCGCGGCCACCTGGGCTTCGATCACGGTCGTGACCGCGGAGATCACCGGCTCGGCCACCTCGTAGGCCGCGACCAGGCCATCCTCGATGGACTCCGCCAAGTGGCCGATCTCGGTCGACAGGTAGACCACGTCTTCGCCGAACTCGACGGCCCACGCGATCGCGTCCTGGCCCGTCTCCACCACGAGCTCCACGAAGGCCGGTAGGTCTTGCTCGATCAGCTCCTGATTCGAATCGAGCCATTCGGCCGTACCGCGAGCCAGATCGGTGAACACGGGAGCCAGGGCCGTTGCGGCCGTGTTGCTGGCCTGTTGCCATTCGGCGTCCAGCTCCTTCATGGCCCGCTTGGCTTCCTTGCCTTTGGCGATCGCCGATTCGTCCAGGACCAGCCCGAGCTCGTGGGCCTTGGCCACCATGGCATCTACGCCCGCGGCTCCCTTGCCCAGGTGGGGCAGCAAGGCGGCCCCTTCCTCGCCCAGCAACTCGAGCGCCACCTTGGTCCGCTCCGCGTCGCTGGGCAGGTCTTGCAGGGCATCGGCCAGGGTCCGAAACTGATCCGTCGCGCCCTTGCCCTCCAGGTCTTGCAGGCGCAACCCGAGCGCGCCAAGTGCCGTCTCGGCCGGGCCCGACCCGCGTAGCGCCAACTCGCCCAGGCCCTCGCGCAACTTCTCGAGCGCTTTGGGCACGCCCTCGCCCCCGATGATCGAAAGCTCCTGAAGCTCGGTCGTCGTGACGCCCAGGCGTCGGCTCCACCGATCGATCTCGGTCGTGGAGTCGGCAAAGTTCTCTACTAGGGCCTTGCCCATGTGAACCGCCGACTTGACCACGTCCACGGCCATGCCGGCGGCCTTGCTGGCCAGGTCGGACATGATGTTGCCCAGCGCGACAGCTCGCGCGCCGAAGCCGTCACTGGACGTCTTGGCCTGCTCCAGCCCCCGGTTGAACTGCTGAAGTCCCTTTTCGTCGACATCGAACGCAAGGCGCCCGACCTGTTGGGCGATGACGTCGCCGCCGCTCGCTCGCGACGACGATCCCCCCAGTCCTGGCCATTCCGGCATGGCGGGAGGCTACGGCCCTCGCCGGCCCAGCCGGTAGTGGATCGATCGCAGCGTCTGCCCCGTGTCGATCGCGTCCACGGACTGGATCCGGGCGCGCGTTGCCTGGGCCAGCCGCTCGCCCAGGGCGTGGAGCAGCGGCACGTGGGCGCGCCGGGCCGCGACGGCACGCGACACCGCGGCCGCACCCTCGCGCATCTCTTGGCGCATGGTGGCCTGGACGAAGCGGATCACCGGGCGCTCGGCCATCGTGGGCGTCCCGAACTCGATGAACCTCAAGACGTCGTTCGTCGTCACGCCCTTGGGCTTGCCGTCGTGGCCCGTGTGCTCGGGCGGCGGGCCCCCGGTGGGCGACATGGCCCCGAACTCGATCGTGGCGCCGTTCAGCGAACGCCACCCGCGGGTCACGTTCTGGAGGCCTGCGCGGTCAAGCGTGCTCGCGTACTTGACCAGGCGGGCCATGGTGGGAGGCTACCGGCGGCGCTGCTCTGTCTTCGGCGGCGCCGGCCCGCGTAGCCACGTCGTCAGGTCGATCTGGTGGTCCAGGCAGTCGTTCGCGTCCAGCACGGCGTCCATGGTCCAGTGGTCGCGGATCTCGGCCAGCGTCGCGACCTTCTCCACGGCGGCCAGACGCCACACCTCCCAGGCCTGGCCTACCCGCGGCGGCGCGTCTGGGGCGGCTCCCGGGTAGTGGGTGCGGCCCTCACCGGCGTGTACGGCTGGCCCTCCGATCCCCCATCGGTCTCGGTGGTCGGCGAAGCGGGGGACGTATCGGTCCAGTCGTCGACCAGCGAGGGGAGGATCCAGGCCTCGGCCGCAGCTCGGAGCAGTCGCAGGAGCACGACGCCCGAGCCCGCGCGCGCGGCCAGGGTCTGGAGGTCCTGCACGGTCAGCCACCCGTCGCGGCTCAGCGCGGGGCCGACCCACAGATCGACGGCGCCGACGAGCGCGAGCCGGTACCAGTCGGTGAGCTCCCGCGGATCCACGCGCTCCAAGGCGCTCAGGGCCTCCACGGCGAGCCGCGCCCGCATGTCCGGGTTGTCGAGCGCGAACCGCAGATCGATCGCGACCGGTCGGCCGTGCTCGTCCCGCTCGTACTCCTGCGGCCAGATCTCGCGACATGGCCCGTGCTCGGTCACGTGTTGGCAGAGCCACCGGCGGCCGTTGATCGCCTCCGCGGTCTCGTGCCCCTTGGGACACCGCGCGGGCTGGAGCCGCAGCACGGAGCCGCTCAGGATCTTGGTCAGCCAGTCGCCCAGCAGCGCGGTGACCATCACGATCACCTGCGAGGCTCGGAGCGGATCGGGCTCGCGCACGCGCCAGCGCTGGCCCTTGATCGTGACCTCGGCTTCTCGCCGGCCGGCCGTCAGCATGTCGTGCGGATTCATGCCGACATGCTAGCACGGCGGCGCTACACGGGCGCCAGCGGGGCCGGAGCCGCGCCGAGCCGTACGCCCACCATGCGCGTGGACTCGAAAGTCCATGTCACCGTCGTGGCGGCGTCGCTCATCTCGATCGGCGGCGTTCCGGTGATCAGCACGTTGCCGGTGTAGTTCGAGAGGCCGTATTTGATCGAGACCGGAAAGACGTACTTTGCCGGGCTGGCCTCCCAGAGCGCGAAGGCGTTTCCGAGGATCGTGTTGTCGTCGCTATTCGGGAGGCAAACCAGCGACATCGTGTAGCTCCGATCATCGTTGGTCACGTAGTAGCCCGCCGCGTCGACCCCGTTGACCGCCATGGCGCGCTGCCGCTTCGGCGTGAGCGTGAAGTAGGTGCCCGCCGCTCGACCCTGCAAGAGCGGCAAGCCGGCGAAAACAAAGAGGCATGTTGCGTGGTCGAAGATTGCGCCGTCGGCCATGGTCTACTCCCCACCCTGCGAAAGGGTGCCGATGATGCTCACGCGCTCCACCCTGCCGTGCGCCGTGCAGGCCCAGGTCACGCCGTCGTAGAGACGAGCCAGCGCGTCCTCGGCCGTCTGCTCGCTCGCGGGCGGCACGGTCACGACGATCGAGCCCTCGACGAGCGCGCCGCGTCCGGGCGGCCCCGTGCGCTCGGCCAGAGCTCCGCGGATCGCCGCCTCTACGGTGGCCTCGCCGCCCGTGTAGGGAACGTTTCCATTGCGCAGCCGCTCGTAGATCCGCACCGGGATCCGCAGGTTGAGGTCCATGATCAGCTGCACGATGTCCGCCGGGTCACCGCCCAGCGTTCGGCCGCCGCGCGTGCTGCTCGTCGGCGGCACCGTGGCGTCGTAGACCTCCAGCCAGGTGTAGCGCTTGCTGGCCAGCGTGGCCGTACTGGTCAACTGCGAGGCCGTGAGACCAGAGACGCTCGACAGTCCAACGTGCACCCAGCCGTAGTCACCGGGCAGGCCCGCGCCGCACACCTTGCCCACGAGCGCCCAGTCCACGAAGTCGTCATCATTGTCGTGGTACACGACAATGACATCCTCGAGGCCCAGGCCAGGCGTCCCGAGCAGCGAAGCCAGGTCCAGCGTGGAGCCGCCGTCCTGGGCCAGCGCGTCGTCGGTCTGGCACGCGAGCAGGCGCCGACGCGTCAGGGCGGCCAGCGTGGTCGCGGCCGTCGTGATCACGCCGTGGCTGCGGGTCGTCTCGAGCAGGAAGGTCCAGCGATCGTCCTGCGCGCTCCATGTCGCGATGTCCTCGCCGATCCCGTTGTTCGCCGTCGTGGTCGCGATCGTGATCCGGGTCAGGTTGCCGGTCGAGTGCGCAACGCTGCTGGTGAACGGCACGCCGGCCTCGTCGGCCGTCAGCGTGATCGTGTCGCCTACGCCGTCGGCCGCCGTGACGGGCAGCGAGGTGTCGGCGTTGACGAGCGCGACCAGCTCGGTCACGATCTGCGCGTTCGTGTTGCCCGTGCCGTCGGTCAGGAACGTCGAGCCGTTGATCGTGATCGTGTAGTCGCCGTCGGCCTGGGTGCCGAAGCTCACCGTTCGGACCATCGCCACCGGGGTCGAGCGGCGCGCCAGCAGGATCTCGTCGGGGGCGCTCTGCCGCCCGTCGGGCAGGCGCTGGCTGTGCATGTCCACCAGGGCTTCATAGAGGTCATCACCGGCCACCACACCCAGAGCCAGCAGGGCCGCGCTCCACGTGCTGGGCGAGAGGCTCACGACGTCCACGTCAGCGCCGTAGGCCGCATCCCAAGCCGTGTTCTGGTCGGTGTCCAGCACGGCGGCGCAGAGGGGGATCAGGAGCGACGGCAAGCCCAGCGGGGCGCTGCCGGTGACGATCGTCTGGGTGATGAGGTCGGAGATCGGCATTAGGGGGCCCCGTCGTCGCTGTCAAAGGCTAGCGGCCCCTGGTCGTCCACCTCGCCCGTCCCGGTCACGCGCTCCACCGGGGGCGTCGCGGTCGTGGCCGTCCAGCCGCAGAGCCAGACCACCGTGGCCGTGGCTCGCGTCTCCCATTCGGAGCCAGAGCGCACGCGACTCGTGTCCTGGACGTCGGAGCCGCGCAGGTACGACACGCCCACGGTCCGGAGCGGCACGGTGGCGACGCCCTCGCGCGCGCCCAGAGCTCGCTGTAGATGCTGGGCCGCTTCGTCGGCCAGCGCGCGCGCCGTGGGGTCGAGCCGGCTGCACACCGTGATCGAGGTCGTCCACTCACGATGCTCCGCGCGGCGTTCTAGCAGGTCATCGCCCGTGCCCTCGCGCGAGCGGCAGAGCCCACGACTGACGAGCGCGATCGTGTTGATCCGGGCCCACCGTTGGCGCTCGCGCGGGCCGTCGCGCTCGCCCAGGAACACGGCCTCGAATGGCGCGGGGTCGAGCGCCACGCCCTGGTCGTCCGCATTGAGCACAGCCAGGAGCCACGCCCGCACGGCGACGGCCTGGGTTGGCGACGGGACGATCACGGCCAGAGCCTATGCGGCTTGCGCGTGTGGCCGTGGGCGTGCTAGGTGTGTTGGAATGAGCACCGAGTATCGCGTCATCGCACAGCACGACCCGCACCCGCGAGAGCGCCGCGGGTGGATCGTCGCCCTTGTCGACCACGAAGGCAAGCGCCTCCAGGTCCTGACCCGCAACCGCTCGCGCAAGGAAGCGGAGGGCATGGTGGACGCGTGCGCCCTGGCCCTGGAGTGCGGCGCTCGATTGCTAGGCAACCTGACCTATGACCTTTCCCGCAAGCTGAGCTGCAAGGGGGGCGCATGAGCACCATCAAGGGCCCCGCGGCCGTCGTGCTGCTCACCCGGGGCGATCGCGTCCTGGGCCTCACCCGGGGGCCCCAGGCTTGGCACGACTGGCACCTGCCGGGCGGCAAGTGGGAGCGCCGGGACGGCTACCGTCGACCCGGACAGCGATGCTCGGCCGACGGTCGGCCGTGGCCCGGGCAAGGCGCGGGCACCGATCCGAACCTCTGCGCCACGGCGATCCGCGAGCTGTACGAGGAGACGCGGGTGCCGCTCGGTGTCCTGGATCTCGTGCCTTTCCTGACCTACACGACCCGCAGCGGGCGACCCGTCCATGCCTTCCGGGGCGAGGCTCCCGATTGGCTCCCGGAGCACCTAGGCCCCACGGCGGCAGGCCAGCCCGCCTGGGTTCCGCCCGGGATGCTCACCCAGCCGTGGTGCTCGTTCGGGCCGGAGTGCCGGATCGTCCTGGAAGCGGCCGGCCTGATTCGCCGCCGCTCGTGGGTGGGGCGACTCCTACGGCGATGGTGTCGCGCCTAGGGGTGCGCGATCATCGTGTGTCGATTACGGTTGACGGGCGGCCTCAATTCGACTAGCTTGATTCTTGTGAGCACCGCAACCCACCTTCCGACCACGACCACCGCCGCCCGCTACAGTCGCGTGGGCCACTTCACGGTCTACGCCGATGGCTCCGGCGCCCCCGGCCACCTGTTCTGCCAGGGGTTCCTGTTCGCTTTCGACTTCATCAAGGGCGAGGCGCGGACCTATGGCAAGAACGGCTCACGCCGCGTCCCCGCCAAGGTCCTGCGCATGGTGCACGCCGACGTGGATGCCCTCATGTCCGCCAACCTGACCGACGAGTGGCGCGCGCTGAACGTTGCCATGTACGCCGACTAGGCCCACTCCGGCCCCGCCCGCCCCGTACCTCGTAGGAGGACGGGGCTTGCGGCGTGTGAGCACCATGATCGGACCCCTTGCGCATTGCTGGATCGACAACCTGGCCACCGGCCGGATCCACGTCTGCCTGTTCCACCTCGCGCCGTTCCCCGGCGGAGTCACGGAGCCGCGCCGATGGAAGTCCAAGGGCCACCACACGACCGGAGCCGCCGACCAGGCGGAGGCCGACCAGCACCTGGCAACCTACCGCGGGCTCCTGGGCGTGACCGAGTCCGTAGACCTTGGCCGCGTACCATGGGACGGCGAAGGGGTGCCGGCCTTGGTCCTGGTGGGCTAGGGGTCCGGCCACGTCCGGGCCTCCAGCCGGGCCATTACGAACGACCGGAAGGCCACGACGCCGTCCGGCCCTACGTGCCGCGGCGCCGTGGCGATCACCGTGTACTCCACCTCGCCCACGAGCAGCGAGTCGGCCCGCGCTCGCCCCGTGTCCTCCAGGCGCAGATCCAGCGATGTCGTCCCGGCCCGGATCTCCGTGGTCTCGTATCCCTCGGGAGCTCGCTCCAGCGTGACGCCCGGCTCCGGCCAGTGGTGGGCCCGCCCCGGCGTGTCGGTGGGCGGCGGGTCGTTCTGAAGCCCTTCGTCGGTCGTGGTCGGCTCGCCATAGCGCCGGTGCGTGACCGGGGTGCTCATGCGCCGCGCCGTGGCGGCCAAATTGGGCGGGCCTAGGGGCATGCTGGGAGGCTATCTTCGTGGACGTGTCGCTTTTCGGTTGACCGACGACCGCCTACGTACTACATACCTATTCGTGAGCACCGCAACCGAGACCCTCACCGCCGCAATGACCATCGCCACCGAGGCGCGCGACCGCTTGGCCGCGATGCCTAAGGGCCAGACCGCTACGGACCCTGAGCTGCGCGCCCTTCGCTCGGCCATCCACGCCGAGACCAAGGCGCTCGCGCTGCGGATCCGCACCGAGATCGGACCTTTGCTTCGCGCGCTTCCAGAGGCCGTGCTCGCGGGTCTGGACTACGACGCCATTGAGGCCGAGTGGGCCACGGCCGCCGGCCCCTGCAAGGGCAAGGGTCTCTGCGAGATCCTGGCCTAGCGCGCCCCCCTCCACCCGCAAGGAACCACCATGACGACCGACGACATGACCCACGAAGCCCTGGCCCTGACCGCGACCGAGCACGCGACCGCTCGCCCCTCCCGGCCGATCCGGCCCTCGCCGCGGCTCGCCTGGCCGCCCGCAAGGCCGCGGCGGTCAAGCGCCGGGCCGCCGACGCCCGGACGATCCAGGGGCTCATGGACGCCTTGGCCAACCTAGACAACGCTCGCCGCCTGGCTGCCCAGCCCAGCCCCAACGCCTACCGGGCCGAGCGCGGTGAAACCCTCTTGGACTGGGCCGAGTGGCACCTGGCCAACGCCGGGGTCACGGGCAAGAAGCGCGCCGCCAAGGCCGTACGAATTGCCCTGGCCTGACCCCACACGGGAGCCGTCCGAGCGGCAACCCAAACGATGCGAGCCTGCGCGGCTCCCGTGTGAAACGCCGTTCTACGCGGTCCGGCTGGTTATCTTCGGCCTCGTGTCGCTTTTCGGTTGACCGTCGTACGATCGCGATGCTAAGTAAGTATTCATGAGCAACGCCACCGCGACCCGCCCCGCCCTGACCGCCGACTCTACCATCGCGCACGGCCTCGCCGCCGAGACCATCAAGAGCACCTGTAGCGTCGGCGCCCGGCTCCACGTCACGGCCAAGCGCCCCGGCGAGATCCTGCGCTTCCTCGCCGCTTGCGGCCTGGACTGCACGGTGGACCACGAGACCGAGACCACGAAGTCCTGGGCCGTGCGGGGGCAGGATGGCGGGTACATCGGCGGCGTGCTCACGGCCAAGAGCGTGCCCGATTACGCGCTCTTCACCATGGGGACCTGAACCACGCCCTCCCCGGCCCAACGGCTCGCCCTCACAAGGGGCGGGCCTTCGGGCGTGTGAGCACCAAGTTTCCCGTCCCTCCGCCTGGCCAGGTCTTCGGGTACACGCTCGCCGTTTCTCGCGGGAGCGAGCGATGGATCCTGACCCTGGAGCACGATCGGGCGGGGCGGTGGCGCATGGTGGGCCTGGACGCGCTGGCGGCTGCCCTGGGTCGCGATGCCGCCGATGCGTGGCTCCTGGACTTCTGGCATCATGCCGCCCTGGGGCGCCATGTGTGGGCCCTGGGGAACGGGGCGATCGACCCCCGAACGATGGCCGAGCCCTAGCGCAGGAAACGACGTTCTAACCGGCACAGCTGCCTATATTCGGCCTCGTGTCGTTTTTCGGTTGACGGTCGCTCGCGATAGTATTAGGTTACTATTCATGAGCAACGCCACCGCCACCGAGACCCTTGCCGCCACCATCGACCGCGAGACCTCGGCGCTCGAGACCCTCATCCGCTACAACGCCCGGACCCCCATCCTCGCGGCCCGCGAGCGCACCCCGGCCACGATCGCGGTGCGGATCAACTTCGTGTCCAACCTCCTTGTCCGCCTGGAGGGCGTGTCCTACGCGGCCGCCCGGGAGGAGCTGGAGCGGTGGGCCGACGGGGTCGCGTTCAACGAGCGCACCGCCCTGGTGCTCGCGGCCTAGGCCGTCCCTCCGGGGGCCCACCGGGCCCACGGACAAGAATCGACCGGGACGTGTCGATTTGCGGTTGCCGATCGGCCGTATCGTGCAAGACTACGATCATGAGCAACCGAGAAACCGCCCTCCTGAGCCGCTACACCACCGCGATCCTGGCCGCCAAAAACGACGCCGCGCTCCTGGTCATCGCCCGCAAGCTCAACCGCCTGAGCGTTTCCGACGAGTGCGACCGGGCCGTCCGCGCCAAGATCGACGACCAGCGCGCCTGGAACACGGCGCGGAGCCGCTACCTCCGGACCCTGGCCCCCGACGAGCCGCTTCCCACCCGCTCCGCCCTGGAGTCCTACCGGGCCGCCTAGGCCCCACGGGCGCAAGCCCTAGCCCCGCCCGGGAGACCGCGGCGGGGCTTAGGGCGTGTGAGCACCCCGCGTCCTACCTGCACCGCACCCGCCATGCCCACCGCTGCCGCCACGGCCGAGCTCTCCAGGTGCAACGCTCGGCTCCTGTCCTACCGCGGAGCCGACATCGACGCCCTGTGCGAAGCCCCGCACCCCAGTGCCTGCCAGGGCACCGACTGGCCCCCCATGACGGCCCTCCAGCGCTACGCCGAGGACCGCCGGCTCGGCCAGCGCGTGCCCCCGTCGGTCTCCACGTGGCGCCCCGAGGACGTGCGGCGCCAGCAAGAGGCCGATGCCCTTGCCCGCGCGCAGGCGACCGTGCAGTCGACCGTGGCTCCCGTGGCCCCAGGCCCGGCGTGCGAGGAGCGCGATCGGTGAAATCGTCCGGGCGTGTTGTTTTTCGGTTGACGGTAAGCCGGATATATGGAAGAATCCAACCCATGAGCAGCACCAAGACCAGCAAGACCTCGACCTACTCGACCTACTCGACCCGCGGCCCGGTACGCGGCTGCTGCGGCCACCGGCACCGGTCGCTGACCGCCGCGGCCGAGTGCGCCGCGGCGGACCAACGCGCTTGCGAGCGCACTGGGGGCTATAGCGATCGAGTCGCGCACCGAGCCGACGGGGCAGACCTCTCGGTGGCGGAGCACGACGAGTGGATGTACCTGTTCGATGCGCAGTTTGCGTGATCTTCGCTTGACCCACCCCGCCCGAAGTCCGCCCGTAACGCAGTCCCCAGGGCCGAGCGTGCGGGCTTCAGGCGTTGTGAGCAACACGTTTCGCGAACTCATCGCCGCCTCGCGCGGCAACACGATCAATACCCCCGAGGCGTTCCTGTCTGGGTCTGCCGACACGAAAGCCTATTTCACTCGCCGCGTGCGAGAGGATCGGCGACAGGCGCTGCTGGGGGCGCTTCTCGCAGTCGGCGAGCGCTGCAACCTCGACGGCGGCGAGCACCCCACCCGCGATCGTGACGCGCTCGCGTGGCGCCTGGAGAGGCGTCTCCTGCGTCGTGCAGCGGTCGCCCGTCTGGCCGCGCCGTCGGCTGACGACGTCGTAGCTCTGCTTGATGGCCGAGGGCCTGACGCCGGCCTGCTCCTGGCCAAGCGGTGAAAGCGGTGAAATCGACCATGAGCACCGACACCACGAGCGGATCTTTCCACGGTCACCTGTATGCGTACGACGGCAGGGCCCACATCCGGCCCGCCACGGAAGCCGACCGCCACGCCGCGCACCTGCCCACGTACGATCCCACCCGTAGCGGGCCCGGCATCGCGTCCCCGGTGTTCTACTCGGAGCACGACGGGCGCACCGTCGTATGGGATTCGCGTCCCGAGGCCTTCGATGTGCTGCCGGGCGGGCGAGCCCTCACGCCCAAGGAACACGCCGAGCGCGACGTGACGGCCGCCGCCGAGCTTCGCAGGCTCCAGACCTACGAGAAATAGACCGCACCCGCAAGGGCCCCAGCCCCGCACGGTTCTCCGTGACGGGGCTTTCGCGGTGTGAGCACCGACGACTCCCCCGACTCCCCGCCCACGGTCCAGGACCACTGGGACTACCTGGGCGCCCTGGCGCTCGCCGACGAGCCCGCCCCGCTGGCCGAGATCCTGCGCGCCGTCCAGGCGCTGGTCTGCGGGCATCATCTCGAGCGACTCGCCGCCGCGCCGGTGGTGCGACGTGGACGCCCCGGAGCGATCCAGGCCACGGCCACGGCCCTGGGCGTCACGCGGCCGCTAGTCCGCGCCGCTCGAGACCAGGGTCTGCCCCCATGGCTCCTGGGCCTGGAGGATCCGCCGCGCTCGGCCGAGGCCCTGAAGCCCCGCGGATCTCCGGCCCGAGGCCGCCGCGCTCGACCGAGGCACGATTTTGGTTGACGGCCGCACGGAAATAGTAGAGACACTGATCATGCCCGCCACCGAGACCC
>Ga0209797_10000024_pt1 | contig 73477 bp, 65 predicted proteins | sample DOMMetBare3Fresh_2_FD_187472 | JGI IMG/M metagenome (GOLD analysis project Ga0209797, IMG submission 187472) | Wetland sediment microbial communities from St. Louis River estuary, USA, under dissolved organic matter induced mercury methylation -... | ecosystem: Environmental > Aquatic >... | reverse complement strand
GCGCTCGCGCCCGGGAGCGAGCTTCGCCGCGCCCGCAATCGCCGGCACGTTGCAACCGAGCCCCAGCAGGAACACGAACGCGGCCCCGCCATGCAGGCCAAGACGATGGAAACCACGGTCGACCACAAACGCGATGCGCTGCATGATGCCGGCCTCTTCGAGCACCACCAGCAGGATCACCAGCGGAATCATGTAAGGGAAGACGATGCCCGCGAGCCCGATGAGGCCATCCACGACGGCGCGTGCCACCACGCCTGCGGTCGACTGGGGTTGCCAGTCAGCCGTCAGTTCCACCAGCCGGGCTGAAGTCACCGAGTCGATCCACGCGCTGATGTCCAGCACGACGAACAGCACCGCGGCAAACACGAGGAGACTGCCGACGAGGCCCCATTGCGGATGCAGGAACAATTCGTCGAGCCAATAGCGCCAGCCGCCAGCTTCGGCCGCGGCACCCATTTTTGTCGCCGCCTCGGCCAGGGTCGCGGCGCGGTGATGACGATCCGCGTGCAGCTCCTCCTCCAGTGGCCGGGGCAACTTCAACGCCGCTTCGCTGCGCAGCTTTTCCAGCCGCGGCAGGAGTCCGGGAAAGTGCTGCCGCAACTCTCCCATGAAAAAACGATCGCCTGCCGCCACCTGCGCTAGCAGCAGGTCGTGAGGCACCCTGAAGGCGGCCTGCAGCTCGGCCCGATCCAGCGCCTGACTCAACGGACGCAGCGCCTGCTGGATGTGCGGGCTAATTGGCTGCGGCAGGGGAATGATCGGATCGCGCGCCGCATCCGCTGCGGCAGCGAATAGCTGCGAAACGCCCTGGCCCATCAACGCCACCACCGGCACGACGCGCATGCCGAGCAGCCTGCTCATCGCGCCGACATTGATGTACAGGGCCTTCTCAAGCGCTGCATCCATCATGTTCAGCGCGATGACCATGGGCCTGCCGAGACGGGCCAGTTCGATGGTGAACTCGAGGTGTGCTTCGAGACTTGTCGCATCGACGACCTGGATGATGACGCCGGGCGGCCCCAGCGGTACGGGCGGTTCGCTTCCCTCATGTGCGGACACGGGTGGCCGTTCGTCGCCCCACAGCAGGTACTTCAGCGCGGCCAGTTCATCTTCGGGCAAGTGCTGGAGAGACCGCATGCTCGGCACGTCGATGACGCTCGCCTCGTCCAGGCCGAGTTGCACCGTGCATTCACGGTACCTGCGGTGCGTACCCGCAAGTTCTCCCGTGTGTGGTGCGGCGCTCGAAACCGTGCGAAACAGCGTGCTCTTGCCGGCTTTCGGCAAGCCGACCAGCGCGATGCGCAATCGCCGCTCCCCGCGAAAGAGCGGCGTGCGCAGCGGGATGGTCGTCACTTGGGCCATGGGCAGCGTGAACCCCGGTTTGGACAGTCAGAAGTCTCGCATTGCCCCGCCGCGAAGTAATGATCTACGTCAAGTCATCGAGGAATCGCGGCTATGCCATTCCCTGTAAAATCCCTGCAGGCACCCCAGCGCGAGGTTCCATCGTTTCATGGATGAGTTCAAGTTCACAGGCCTGCTCTGGCGGCTGGCTTTTTCGCTGGCGCTCGTGCTCCTGACCTTCAATCCGTCCGGGTTTTCGTACTTTCACTGGCTGGGAGATGGCTTCCCGACGATTCAACCGCTGAAGGCCGTGATCGGCATCCTGCTGCTCGCGGGTTGGGTCTTTTTCGTGCGATCGGCACTGCTCGCTCTGGGCAAGATCGGGTTGACCCTCGTAGTGGCGCTGTTCGCGGCCATCGTCTGGTGGATGGCGCACAACGGCTGGCTGCAGCTCAGCAACCGCAGCACCATGGCCTGGGTCGTGTTGTGTATCCTTGGTCTCGTGCTGGGTATCGGCATGTCCTGGGCGCACATCCAGCGTCGCATCTCAGGGCAGGCAGCGGTCGACGAAGTGGAGCGCTGAGGCCACCGACTGATGAATTATTCATCATCCGCAATTGAATTCCTTGTCTGAAGATTACGTCAAGACCGTACGGATTCAGCGCCCCGCCAAAGTGACGACCGATGAGCGCGGGCACACGGTCTGGACCGGAAAGCTTGAATACGTCGAGCTCGAACTCATATCGACCACCGCTTTGCACAAGATCCTGAAATCAGGCGACAAGAAGAGTCACGGCGAGATTCGCAAGGTGGTCTCGGGCAGCAAGGAAGGAATCCTGGCAAGGAACCCCGCGACCGGATCCTTCGAAATTGTCGGCGATGTGGATCTGCACGCAGCGCTCGAGCGCGACCAGGCTCAGGCAAGCAGCAATCACGTGACCGATGCCACGCCCGAGCCACCCGCGGAGAAGATGCGGCGGGTAACTGAAGAGTTGTCTCTCGTCAGCACCCAGATGTTGCGCAAGGTGCTGAAACCGGACAGCACCGTCGAATACACCAAGCCAACCGCGGGCGGGAAAGACGAGTTCGGCGGCTTCGATCCCTACAACAAGAGCTGAACATCCAGCCCTGGTTGCCGCTCCCGTGACCCGCTGACATACTCCGGCGGCCACCAGCAGGTTGCCATGCCGAGTCAGCGATCCGCACCCGGGATTTTCATTGCGATCGGCGCTGTGGCCGCCGCTTCCGATGACGCGCCCGCCTCGCTGCAGGTCCGGGGCCTGCACAAGGCCGGTGTGATCGTGCGGGTATGGGCACGGGTCGCCTGGCTCGCATTGCGCGCCTCCCGCAACCCGCTGCGAGCGGCAAGAAACCTTTTTCGCCTTCGCGCTGTGTTTCAAACGCGGCAATGGACAACTCCGATACGCGGCCGCACGCAGCCCTGGACATCGCGCAAGTTCGTCTTCATTTCGGGCCGCTATTTCTGGGATCTTTACCTCCCCGGCTGGCCTTCGGCCGCCTTCGATCGCTGCATGGAGCGTGAGCTCGAGCGCGTCGAATCGCTCGGCCGTCAACTTGCGCTCAATACGGTCATCTTTGCCGTTACCCGGCGCTGCGCACTCAAGTGCGAGCACTGCGTCGAGTGGGACGTGCTCAATCGCTCCGAAGCGCTGTCGGCGGATGACCTGCACGAGATCGCGCGCCGCGTGCGGCAGCGCGGGACTGCGCAATTCTTTTTCAGCGGAGGCGAGCCGCTGCAGAGATTTCCCGACCTGCTTTCGCTGGCGGCGTCCGTATCCGGCGAGTCCGATGTTTGGATCCTGAGCTCAGGCCTCGGCCTCACGGCCGGCAAGGCGCGGCGACTTCGGGACGCCGGCGTGACCGGCCTTGCGTTGAGCCTCGATCACTGGGATGCGCCAGCCCATGATCGATTCCGCGGACTGCCGGGATCGTTCGCAGCAGTCGAGCGCGCTGCCAGGCATGCGCTGGACGCCGGGCTCCTGATTGCATGCTCGCTTTGTCCGACGCGTTCATTCGCGACTCCCGAAAATCTGCGGCGTTACGCCGAGACTGCACGATCCCTGGGGGCGAGCTTCATCCAGCTCCTGGAACCGAAGGCGCTCGGCCATTATGCCGGCCAGGACGTCGCCCTCGACTCCGCGCAGCAACGCGTTCTCGAGGAGTTCTGCGAGCGCCTGAATTCGCATGCTGCCGCACAGGATTATCCGACCGTCGAATACATCGACTGGGCCGCGCGCGCCCAAGGGTGTGTGGGCGCCGGGGATCGCTACGTCTATATCGACACAGATGGGGAGCTGAACGCTTGTCCGTTCTGCCGCGCGCCGGGACTGCGAGTCCTCGATCGCGACATCAATGAGTCCCTCTCGCTCCTGCTGGCAAAGGGCTGCCCAGCCGGGCGCGGCTGTGCGCGTCGCGCCGACGCGATCATCGTTCAAGTGAGTCCCTTAATGAGGACATTGTCATGAAGAACACCAGTAAATGGTCGCTGGTCGTTGCGATCGCATTCATCGCTGCAGCCGGGGCGTTTGTCTACGTGCAGTATTTCAAGGACTCCTGGCGGCCGCCACACGTCGTGACGATCGAAAGTTCGAAATCGGTGTGGTCGCTCTTCGCTTCGTATCCGCAGTGGGGTTCGGACGCAGAGGAAGGCGCACCACAGGCGCTGCTCCTGCGAGATGGCGACTACATTTTCTTCCCGGATTCTGATTTGCCAATTCGCTACCTCGCGAGCGACGGACCGGTCCTCAAGATGGCGTCCAATGACTGGAGCGCGAGTTTCGGCCAGACGCCCGTCGCCCTGTCGCTCAACAAAGACGACGGATGGAAGTGGCTGAATGACGCTTCAGACCGGCAGCTCGCGGACTTGCGCAGCGTCTGCCTCCCGGATGAGATCGACGCGGGAACGCTTGCGGCACTCCAACGACTTGCGGCTGTCAATCCGCATGTGGATCTGGTCGTGAAGTCGGAAGCCGCGCTGCGCCAGGTGCTACCGCTCTTCAAGCCGCGAGCCGTCTTCGCGGGAGAGGAGGACGACGTGCCTTTGCAGATACTGGCCAACCAGCCCGAGCTTGAAACGCTATTCATGAACGCCTCGAAACCCGGGAGTCTCGACTTTCTCCCCACCCTGCCCAAGCTTCACCGTCTCTATTTGACAGACTGGGATGTTGAGCAGGCTGGCGCGCTACCCGCAGGCCTGGCTGGACTGACATCGCTGAGTGTCTTCAGCGACAACAACGTGCCTCTCGTAGCCCTTCGTGAGGCGCCAGCGGGACTTGAGCAATTGTCGCTATTTGTCGACGGCCCCATTGATATTTCGACCCTCGACAAGATGACTAGCCTGCGTACCCTCATTCTTTGGGCCGATGACAAGGAGTCACCCCTGGATCTGCAGAGTCTGTCGGCCCTCAAGGACTTGCGGTGGGTAGGGCTTCCTCCGCAGATGTCTCAGGAGCAATTCGCGGCCTTCGTGGGCGCACATCCCAAGCTCGCGGTACTGGAATTGCCGGAAACCGAGCATGCGATCGACCTCGCGCCATTGCGCGGACTGAAGGATCTGCAGGGCCTGATTCTCAATGGCACTTATAAGAATCTTGAGGTACTCCAGGAACTCACGTCGCTGCGCTATGTGGGTATCTCGAAGGAAATCTGGGAAGAGTCATCCGCGCAAATCGCGGCCATCCGCAAGGCGCTGCCGGATGCCGTGGTCGTGCGCGTGAGTCCCATGTGCCTCGGTTCCGGATGGATCCTGCTGCTTGTTCCGGTGCTGGGATTCGCGTGGCTGCGGCGCAGTTCGCCTCGGCCGGTCAGGCAAGCCGCGTGAATGGGTCCGTCAGGCGCGGCTGATACACGCAGGCGAGGCCTGATCGGAATCGCGGCCGCTGCAACCGGCACGATTCTATTTGCGATCTGCGCACATCAGGGCCTGCCCTGGTTGGCCGTCGGCGCTGGCGGTCTCGCTATTTCCGCGCTGGCGATTGCCTGGTCCGGATTCGGTGATTCGGCACCGGCTGAATTGCTGGGACTCGATCGCTTTTCAAGGAAGATCGTGATCCTTACGGTCGTCGGCGGCGTCCTGGGCACGGTTGCCGGCCTTTCACATCGAGATACCCTTGGCATCTCGCTATTCCCGTCCGGGAACATCGAGACCTTTGTCTTGATGGCCTGCCTTATCGGAGCGACCGAAGAGCTGGTTTTTCGGGGCTGGCTGCTGGGACGCGCGCGGATGCTCGGCTGGCCAGCAGCCATTGTGATCGCTGCCGTTGCACATGCGGCCTACAAGACCGCGCTCTTTGCCTGGCCCGCAGATCCAACTCCTGTGGACCTTGCGGAGATCGCAGTCTGGACCGCCGCCGGTGGCATTATGCTGGGCCTGATGCGCCGCATTTCAGGGAGCGTCTTGCCGCCGATGCTGGCGCACATCGCCTTCGATTTCGCCGTTTATCGCGCCGTCGCCCAGGCGCCGTGGTGGGTCTGGGGCTGACGGCTACTTCAGCGCAAGGAATCGGCTTGAATGACGATCCATTGCGTCGGGCAGGTAACCCTGCACTCGCGGGCTCACGAGGTGCTTGCTGACGAGGAAGTACAGCGGAACGATCGGATAGTCCTCGAGCAGCAACCGTTCGGCTCCGGACAACAATTGCTGCCTTTGTTCTTCAGCGACCCTGGCCGATGCCTGTCGTAGCAGTTCGTCGTAGCGCAGCCGGCAGATAGAAGCCAAGGCGCTCCGGAAGCTGCGGCACCCCAGCCGCGGCGAGCAGCTGCGCAGTTTTCTGATGGAGGACTGAGCGGGCTGATTGGCGCCCCCCCATCGCCAGGCCCCTCGCTTGGGGCCTTTCCGTTTCCGGGTGATCAGGCTGGATTTCTCAAACCGCCATCGCCAGCCCGGGCACACGGCGTTCTACTGGCTCGTGCAGCAACATCTGGAGACCTGGCTGACACGCGGGCATGGGAACGATCCAAACGCTGCTAAGATCCCGCGTTACGTAAACTATCGGAATCTGTCGATACCTGTCGCTGGAGATCCTTTCGCTTCAATCGTTCGAGGATCCAATAGCCATACTGCCCAGTTCATTCGGCCCACCGGGGGAGCATCAATGGGCAAGAAATCGCCCGTCGATGACGACCGGCCAGGCGGCACCTCTGACATCCACCGGACTCCCGACTCATGCAAACGCTGGAGCATCGCAAACAGATCGACGGACTTCGGTTCTTCGCCTTTGTCTCGGTGTTCATGATCCACAGCGACGTCGAACACTTCTGGTGGGGAAGTTACGGGGTCTCGCTGTTCTTCGTGATCAGCGGGTTCCTGATCACCCGAATCCTGATCGCGTCGCAAGACCGCCCGCGCAGTCAGGCACTCAAAGCCTTCTACGCGCGCCGCGCATTGCGAATTTTCCCCGCCTACTATCTAGTGCTGGGACTTGCCACAGCCACGGTCGGCATCGCTTACCTGCCGGCATTCGTTTTCTACGTGATGAACTGGGGCGCCTTCTTCTACACGTGGGTCCAACCTGCGCTTGCGGACGCTCCGTGGGATCCCGTACGGATGTACGGCATCCACTTTTGGTCGTTGTGCGTCGAAGAGCAGTTCTATCTGGTTTTCCCGCTGCTGTTTTCCTTCCTGCGGCCGGGGCGCACTCGGCTCCGCTGGTTGCTCGCGCTATGGGCAGCATGCATCACTTTTCGATTCCTCTTCGCCGCGCTCCTGCCAAAGTCGGCGTATGGCTTGATTCCGCTGGTCTGCGGCGAATATCTGGTCGCGGGTGCGGTGGGCGCTGTGGTGTTCGCGGATGCGTCGGGGACTGCCGAAAGGATACGCGCCGCGGCCCGGCAATGGATGTTTCCGGTCGGCCTCGCCCTGGTGGTGGCACTGTTCGCGCTGTACGGACCGGAGAAACCGTCAATCGACCACGTCATGCACCCGCCGCACATGCAGACGCTGCTGGCGCTCGGCTTCCTCGCGATGGTACTGGGACTGTGGCAAACGGACAATCGTTGGGTGCTGGGATTCTTCAACTATGCACCCTTTCGTTTCCTCGGCAAGATCAGCTATGGCCTGTATCTCATCCACCTCTTCATGTGGCCCCTCTTCGATTGGCTCTCCGCGCATTACTCCGTATTACGCGACGTTCCTCCCCTTGCGGCGCGGTTCGTGCTGACGGTCGTGTTGGCGACGGCGATGTGGCATCTAGTCGAGGCGCCGATCCTGAAGCTCAAAAGCAGATTTCAATATTGAGTTCATCTTCCGACCGCGCGGGGGCCGAAATCTAGTACCTGAACAACGCCAGGTCGATGGCATCGGCCATTGCCTTGTAGCCCGCATCGTTCGGGTGCAGATTATCGCCGCTGTCGTAGGCCGGAAGGATCCTGGCCGGATGTTCCGGGTCGCGGATCGCCTTGTCGAAGTCGATCACAGCGTCATAGGCTTTGCTGCTCCTGATCCATTGGTTGACGACCTGGCGCTGTTCTTCGCCAGCGTCGGTGTAGTAGAGCCCCGACATGAACGCCTGGAAGGGGGTCAGCGTCCCTCCATAAACCTTAAAACCCATCGCATGCGCGCGATCGATGATCTGGCGATGGCCGGCAATGATTTCGTCAGCACTCACGGCAGCGGGAAAGCCGATATCGTTGATACCCAGGAGGACGATCAGATAGCGCGCACCAGACTGCACCAGTACGTCACTATCGAGGCGCGCTAATGCGTTCGAACCAACCGTATCCTTACCATGCAGGATCCGGTTACGGCTGATGCCCGCATTGAGCACCGCCACCTTGCTGCCACTCTTCTGCGCGGCCAGCCGCTCGGCCAGACGATTCGGCCAGCGCTTGTTGGCGTCCGCAGTTGAGCGGTGCCCTTCGGTTATCGAGTCGCCAAATGTGACGATGGCCTTGGAACTCCTGACGGCGTCGACTTCAACTCCCGTCAGAAAGTAAAGGGAATCGGTCGTAGTCGCCTTGGGCAGGCTATCCGCTCCACTGAAATCCCCTTCAGCCGAAATATAGGTCGTCTGCAAACTGTCCGAATGCTCGGTCGCCGCGTGCTGGGTGCCCGCGACGTAAATACTGACCGTGAGGTCGCCAAGGTCGGGCACCTGAAGATTCACGGGATCGCTGACTACCAGAGCGCCGGGCGGAATCGTCGTTGACGGCAACCCGCCGAATGTCAGTTTCCGGTCCGATCCCGGTGCGATCGCTGCACCCTTACTGCGCAGCGCCACATGCACCGCACCGATCACCAGCGGGTCGGAACCGAAGGCGTTCGACAGGCGCACGCGCAACCGTTTGCCGCCTATGCTCACTCGCACGATCTGGCGAATTGTCTGGTCTTTGAGTTCGACGGGGCTTTTTGCGGCCTGCGGGCTTGCACTCCATGTACCCACCCAGTGGTTGGCACCTGTCCCGTCCTTGGCAATCGCCGCAGGCTGCATGGCAATGCCCACGACGGCCAGCATCGTCCCCGCAAGGGCGGCGCGCGCGCGCAGAAGAAATGCAACAGAAAACTTGGAACGATGGGTCAGTTTCGACATGATGGCCGTGCCATTGTCATCCGCGTTGCAGGTCTAGAAAACACCCTGCGGGCCGGCGCGCCCCTCTTTAGAGGTTACATCATTCCGGCAAGACGCGCTACCGGACACATTTTGGCCGCGCCAACTGTTTTCTCCGTCGACCTGATGCGGTATGCGGTTCTTGCCGCCCGTCGACCACGGGGTCACAATTCAATCGGCGCGGACACTCTGCCGCTCCACTTGCGATAGCGCACGTCCTATCTCCCGCGCATGAATACTTCGAATCAGCAATCTGTTCTGGTCACCGGCGCCAGTGGCTTTATCGGGGTGCATCTCGTGCGCCTGCTGGTCGCGCGCGGCCACCCTGTGTCCTGCCTGGTGCGCCCGACCTCGCATGTCAAGAAGCTGGTTGCCATGGGCGCTCGGCTTGTCACCGGCGATGTCAATGATCGCGCGGGCGTCGCGCGGATTATCGCGTTGTCGAACGCCCGTGTCGTTTTCCACCTCGCGGGGCTCGTGCGGGCCTCGTCTCCCGGAGACTTCATGCGCGTGAATTCGGAGAGCGTCGAGTCGGTCGCGGCGGCGTGCACCGAACAGGCGCGGCGCCCAGTGCTCCTGCTCGTTTCATCGCTCGCCGCTGCGGGACCCTCGGGCGAGGTGCCGAAAATAGAAAGCGATCCGCCGTTGCCGGTCTCTGACTATGGGCGCAGCAAATTCGCTGGCGAGCAGGCAGCCGCGAGGTATGCCGGCGCGTTACCCATTACGATTGTCCGTCCGTGCCCCGTATTCGGTGCAGGCGACCGCGGGATGTACGAAATATTCAATGCCGTCGCTCGATCCGGTATCCACGTCGTGCACGGGCGCGGCGACTGGCGCATCTCGCTCATCGCTGTGGCGGACCTCGTCGAATGCATCGTCCTCGCGGCAGAGAGCGGCGAGCGCCTTGTGCCCGGCGGCTCGGGGCATGGCATCTATTTTGCCGGCGCGGAGGATCTTTCTCATGTCGAGATCGGCGTCGCGATCGCTCGCGCTCTAGGGAAAAGGCCGCCTCGTATCGTTCGTGTCCCGAATGGGTTAATGCGGGTGGCCGGTTTTTGTGGCGACGTCGTTTCGCGGATCCGTCGACGCCCTGGGTGGGTCAGCAGCGACAAGATCTCCGAGCTGCTCGCGGGTTCGTGGACGTGCTCGTCGGCAAAAGCGCGGCAGCAGCTAGGCTGGTCGCCTGCGGCCCCGCTCGCCGATCGACTCCGTGAAACCGCGCAGTGGTACCGCGACGCGCGCTGGCTCTAGGAGCCTGTCGGACCTCACAGCGCCTGGTCGTAGATCCGGTAGGTCTTCGCGAGCTTCGTCCCCGCGCGCCTGAGCGTCCCGCGCGAACTCGTGTTGCTCTCGAGCACCCACGAAAACTCCCAGCCTGTGATGCCCCACGGCTTGGCCGCCTCCACCAGCCGATCGAGCAGCACGATGGCGAATCCCGACTGCTGGAAAGCGGGGAGCATCGTCACGGTCAGAGCACGCGCGACGTTGATCCGCTTCTTCCCCCACATCAACCGGAAAAGGCCGAACGGAAACAGCCGGCCATTGAGCTTGCGGATGATCTGGTTGTAATCCAGCAATGCGAGCACGGCGCCGACAGCCTTTCCCCCGACCATCGCAAAGGCCACGAATTCCGGCGCGATGACGTGCCGTAGCTCCGCGGCGATGTGTTTCACTTCGCCTTCCTGCAGCGGGGTGAATCCCCAAGTGCCTTCGAGCGCGCTGTTATAGAGCCCGAGGTAGGTCCTGATTTCCTCGTCAAAGCGCGACGGGTCCAACCGCCGAACCGACAGGCCGCCGCCTTCGAGCGCCGATATCACCGCAGATTTGTAGCGTTCGACCAGCTTCACGAGGATAGCAACGTCCATCTCGTAGGCGTAAAGGTCCTGCGCCTTGTCGAACCCGCAATCCTCGATCAAGGTGGCGTAATACGGCGGGTTATAGGTCATCAGAAACACCGGCGGTTGGCCAAATCCGTCGACCAACAGGCCGCAAGTGTAATTGAGCGACGGATTTACGGGCCCGCGCCACGCTGTCATGCCCCGTTGCAGGAGCCACGAGCGTCCGGCGTCGAAGAGCCCGTGCGCGACAGCGAGGTCGTCGATGCACTCGAAAAACCCGAAGAAGCCCCGCCTTTCGGCGTACTTCTGGTTGTGGATGTAGTTGACAAAAACGGCAATGCGGCCAACGACCTTGCCGCGCCGCTCGGCCAGAAATGTCACCATCTCTGCGTTGTCGAAAAACGGGTGGCGCCCCCACCCGAGCAGGAGGCGCTCCTGCGCGAGTATCGGCGGGACCCAGTTCTGATCGCCCGCGTAGATCGTCCACGGCAGCTTTTGAAAACGTCGCCGATCCCGCCAGGACGTCACCGTCCGGACCGTGACCGCGTCGTTCATTGCAACGCCCGATCTTCCATCACCCGCCGACACACGTTCGCGATATTCAGCGCCGCGGAATTGTTCTGCACAGGCATCAATCTGCGTAACTCATCCATCGAGTAGTCCGAATACGTTTCCTTTCCGAGGGCCAGGCCGACGAACACTGTCGATGAATACCGTGTGATGAGCACGTTGCAGTTGGCGATCATCTCTTCCGCGTTTCCGCTCCTGAATGTCATGGCTCCCGGCGCATATTGATTGACTTCGTTTTCGGCGCGGGCAAAGTCTTCGTTGGGGTGGAACTTGAAAATCATCGGACGCCCGTTGGCGATCCTGCAAGCGTCCAGGATGAAGGACTTTCGATCCTCGCCGCGAAAGATTTCCCGCAGCGGCGACGTGCACACGAGGACGTAGTCGCGGTGGGGAAAAGCGTTGTTACGGTAGCGCTGACAATTGTCAAAGTTCGGGATGCCGCTCACCACGATCTTTTCTGCCTTCGCGCCCTTGCGGACGAAGAAGTCGCGGTACCCGTCGCTCGCGACGCAGAACGCGCGGTAGGCGTCGCTCAGGCCCGTGGCGGCAGTGCCCGCGATCCAGAGCGGAAGCCAGCGATGGCTCTGCACCAGGCGGAAATTGCGGTCTTCTGGATCGGTGATGCCTTCCTGGACCAGAACGATCCTGCGGTCGCGGATATTGCCTTGGACGAAGACATCGGAGCACGTGACCACGAGATCGTACGCGTCGCGGCGCCCCTGGTAGTCGATCGGCAGATGCTGCTCCTCGAGGTACTGGCGGCAGCGCCTTGCGAGCTTGTCGCCGATGATGGTGAACTCCAGCATCTTCAGCCGCCGCATCGCTTCGAGCACACCATCGCAGTAAAAGGGCGTGAACGCCTGCTCGTACTCGGCGAGATGCCGGGAGACCTCGTGCATCTGCGTGGTCTGGTTCATCGATCCGCAGATGAAGAGGATGCGCTTCCCCACCGTCACGCCTCGCTGTCCCACCGTGTCTTGAACGTTCCCGCGGCGAACACGATCGCGGCAAAACCGGCGGCTACGCCCGCGAGCCGCAGGGTCGCCGCATTATCGACGAAGATCATCGCCGCGCGCAGCGCCTCGTTCACGTAATAGAGCGGCAGCAGCTTGGCGAACGACTGCAGGAAGGGCGGCATCATCTCTACCGGAAAAAAGGTGCCCGAGAGGAACATCATCGGAAACAGGAAGGCATTGCCGACCGCCGACGCGCTTTCCGCCTCCTTCGCGAATGGCGTGAGCAGCATGCCGATGCCGACGAAGGCGATGACTTCGATCACGACGATGAGCGGCAGCCAGGCGCCGATGTGCAATCGAACGTCGAAGACGGCGTAGCTGACGAGGAGGATCGCGACCGTCGAAACGATGGAGAGCATCAGCTGGTACAAAATGCTGGAGACGAGCCAATCAGTGCGCGTGATCGGCGTCGTCGCGAGCTTGCGCAGGATGCCCTTCTGCCGCAGTTCCGCGTTCATGTTGAGTGCGTTTCCCAGGGCAGAGGTCATGATCGCCATCGCGATGATGCCAGGGACAAAGAACTCGATGAAGCGGTACTGTTCGGAGAGTATCGACGTCGCGACGAGCGTGATGAATGGTGGCGTGCCGGTCACCTTCTGGTTCATCGCGGCCACGATCGCATCGAGCACCTGGATCTTCGTGTTCACCGAGGTCGAGCTGGGATCGTAGACGTACGTCAGCGGCACGGACACGCCTGCATCCCGTGCGCCGAGCCGCATTGCCTCCAGAACCGCGAAGTTCTTGGGGATCACGAGTACGAGGTTTTGCTTGTGCTCCCTGGCGTATTGCGTGGCGTCGACGCCGGCTGGAACCGGCGTGATCCTGAACGTGTGATCCGTCGTGAGGACATCGAGGAGCCTGGCCGACGCCGCGCTGTGGCTCAAGTCCTGCACCGGGAGGTCGAATTCGAGATGCTCCGGCTTTGTAAAGATCGTGCCGAAGACGAGTACGAGGATCACGGGGAATGCGAACGTGAAGAACATCGCCGATTTTTCGCGGTAAAAGCTCTTGAGCCGCACTGTCAGGTTGGCAGCGATGATTCGCGGCGTCATTAGGAACCCTCGTTCGCGGCGTCCGAATCATGCTCTTCCGTTAGCTTGAGGAACACCTCTTCCAGATTCGGTTTGCGCACATCCATTCCGCGGAGGGAAAGGCCGGCTCTTTCGATTTCCCCGAGAATGGCGCGCACATCGTCGGCGTCATTGACCGGCACGCAGATGCTTTCGTCGCTCGTCCGAGTGGCGTCGAAGCCCATTTGGCGGATCAGCCCCGGTGCTGCCGCGTCGCTCGACTCCAGAGTAAGCCGCATGTGATCGGCGTGCTGTTCCGTGAGGTGCGCTGGCGAGTCGATGGCCAGGATCCTGCCCTTCGAGATGATCGCCACGGTATCGGCCAGGAGTTCGGCCTCCTCCATGTAGTGGGTTGTGAGAAAGACTGTTTTCCCACGGTCCTTGAGGCCCTTGAGCACATCCCAGACCGCGCGCCGGGCGTGCGGGTCGAGCCCGGTCGTCGGTTCATCGAGAAACACGATTTCCGGGTCGTTGACCAGCGCAGCGGCGATGCCGAGGCGTTGCTTGAGACCTCCCGACAGGCTATTGAACCGCGCGTTCGCCTTGCTGCGCAGATTGGTGAGGTCCATGAGGGCATCGACATCGGCGTCGCAGCCGAACACCTGCGCATAGTACGAAAGGCTCTCGCGCACGGTAATCCGGTCGAACGAGCTGAAGTCCTGCGGGAGCACGCCGATCCGCCGGACGACCCTGGCCTTCGACCTGGCGACGTCCATTCCGAGCACAGTGACCTTTCCGGACGTCGGCGCGCGAATGGTCTCGATGATCTCGACCGTGGTGCTCTTGCCGGCGCCGTTGGGACCGAGGAACGCGAACAACTCGCCTTTCGCGACGGTGAACGAAACCTGGTCGACGGCCAGCAGCGTGCCGTAGCGCTTGCACAGCTGTTCGACGACGATCGCGTGTTCGGAGTTCGACATGCCGTGGCGCATTGAGTAAACACGACGAACGCGTTCGTCGCGTTAGAGTTTTGCGAGCTCCTCGACGATTGCGCCGACCACGTTTGTGACCTGCGCTTCGGTGTGATTGGTCGTGATGAACAGCCGCAGGCGCGCCGCGCGCTCGGGAACCGCGGGATGGATGATCGGCTGGACGATGATGCCTTGGCTGAAGAGGGCACGGGAAAGCAGCAGGCATTTGACCGAGCTGCCGATGATGACCGGAATGACCGGGGTTCCGCCGGAAAGGCCGGTGTTGAGGCCGCGTTCGCGGGCGAGTGCGAGGAAGAGGCTCGACAGCTCATGAAGCCGGGTGACGCGCTCGGGTTCCCGCCGCAGGAGTGTCAGGGCGGCCAGCGCAGCAGCCGCGTTGGGTGGCGAGATGCCGACGCTGTAGACGAAACCGGGGGCGGTGTACTTGAGGTATTCGACGAGTGCGGCCGAACCCGCGATGTAGCCGCCGCAGCTGGCGAGCGACTTGGATAGCGTTCCCATCCACAGCTCGACGTCGGAACGATCGATGTCGGCGTGCTCACCCATACCGCGTCCGGAACGGCCCATGGTTCCCAGCGAATGGGCCTCGTCGACGAGCAGCATTGCGCGATGCCTTTTCTTGACTTCGACAAATCGTGCGAGGTCGGGAAAGTCGCCGTCCATGCTGTAGACGCCTTCAATCGCGATCAGAACGCGGCGAAAGCCGTGGCGGATGCCGGAAAGCAGCGCCTCAAGCGCACGCCAGTTATTGTGTGCGAAGCCACGGGTTGTCGCGCCCGAGAGCCGCGCGCCCTGCAGGATCGAGTTGTGGGCGAGTATGTCGTGGACGATGAGGTCGCCCGGGCCCATCAGGTGGCCGATCGTCGTGACGTTGGTCGCGTGCCCGGAGACGAAGACGATCGACGCGGGTGTGCCGAGAAACTCGGCGAGTGCGGTTTCGAGGTCGCGATGGATCTGCTTTTCGCCTGAAACGAGGCGGCTGGCGCCGGCGCCCGTGCCATAACGATCGATGACGGCCTTGGTAGCGGCGGTAACGAACGGGTCGCGCGCCATGCCGACATAATCGTAGGCGCAGAAGTTCGCCACCTCGCGCCCGTCGATGTTAGCGATGCCGCCCATCCCCAATGCCGGTGTGACCGCGCCCTGGTCGACACGGAAGTACGGATTGCTGTCGGCGACGGCCAGCAGAATACGCTCGTAGCGTTTGAGCTCGAGGTATTCGGGAAAGAGCGTGACTTCGTAGTTCTCTGCGGGGATTTCGCCCTCGGGGGTGTCGCTGTGCGGATGATCGATCAGATGCTTCTGAACGGCGGCGGCGAGGTCGCCGAGGGTCGTCGCTTGGCTGTAAACGGTGTCCGGCAGATGCAAGCCGAAACTTCCGTCGAGCGCGGCCACTAGTTCGACCCGCTGCAGTGAATCAAGACCGAGCGCCGAGATCGGCGTTTCGGGCGTAAGGTCCGCAAGGCCGGTACCGGACATCGCCAGTGCGTGCTGGCAGACGGCGGCAAACGCGGCGGACTGCGCGGGCGATATCGAAGATGCGGAACTTGTCTGGGGGCCGTGCCGATTGAGCGCCTTGAGCTGGCCAGCGAGGAAGGCGGCGCGGCTGGCGTGGCGCTGGACTTTGCCGCTGCTCGTCTTGGCGATCGTGCCGCAGCGGATCAACACCACGGTGTCGAGCGCCAGGTCATGCTCTTCGAGAACCGCGGCCCGGACGGCATCGACGACCGGCGCCAGGTCGCAGCTGCCGTCGCGCTCGACCTCGTGCACGAGCACGAGGCGCTGCGTATCGCGCTCGTCGACCGCGAATACGGCGCCGAGGCCGGATGCGAGCAACGGGTGACTCTCGCGCGCCGTGGCTTCGATGTCCTGGGGATGATGATTGAGCCCGCGCACGATGATGAGATCATCAAGTCTGCCGGTGATGTAGAGCTGGCTCTCGTGAAGGAAGCCGAGATCGCCGGTGCGCAGGAACGGGCCGTCGCCGTTATCACTTCGCCATGCGTTGAACGTGGCCGCCGTGCCTTGCGGGTCGTGCCAGTAACCCTGGCCGACGGATTCGCCGGCGACCCAGATCTCGCCGACTTCGCCGGGTCCGGCAGGCGCCAGGGTCTGCGCATCGATAATGGCAAGGCGAAGCGAACCGACGGGCGCACCGCATCCGACGAGGCGGCGGGCATGCGGCGCGGTGTCGGGCAGCGGCTCGACGCGACCCTGCGAGAGAGCCTTGTCGCTGAATGCGCGTACGGCAGCACCAGTGCCGGATTTGGGTCCCGTGACCATGAGCGTTGCCTCCGCCAGACCGTAGCACGGGTAGAAAGCCTCGCGGCTGAATCCGCACCGGGCGAAGGTTTCGGCGAAACGGTCGAGCGTCGCGGGCCGGACCGCCTCGGCGCCAATGAAAGCGAGGGACCAGTTGGAGAGATCGAGGGTCGCGCGCTGCTCCGCAGTGGTCTTGCGCACACAGAGATCGTAGGCGAAGTTGGGCCCACCGGACATCGTTGCGCCGGATTTGCTGATCGCGTCGAGCCAAAGGAAGGGATTCTTGAGGAACATCGCGGGCGCCATCACGACGACGGTCATGCCGGAAAAAACCGCCGTCAGGACACCGCCGACGAGCCCCATGTCGTGGTACGGCGGAAGCCAGATGACTGCCGTGCTGTTGTCCCGAACTTCGAAGGCGGCGCTGATCGCGCGCGTATTGTCTATGAGGTTAGCGTGACTCAGCATGACGCCTTTCGGCCAGCGGGTGGAGCCGGACGTGTACTGGATCATCGCGAGGGAATCCCGGGCGGGGTCGTGCTCGACCCAGTCTGCGGCGCGGACATCGGCGATTTCGTCCGTGGCAAGCCACGGAATCCCCGCGGCCCCGCCGATCATCACCTTGAACTGGGCGATAGTACCCGCAGTGCCGAGCGCGACGGACGCTCCGGAGTCGGCGCCGAGCGCCTCGAATTGATCGCGCGTGCGCTGGCGCGGCAGGTAAGTAGGGACGGCAACACAGCCCGCGTAGAGCGCGCCGAAGAACGCCGCGATGAATTCGAGGCCTGGCGGATACGCAAGTATGACGCGCTGGCCCGCGAGGTCCATGTCCTGAAGGCACGCGGCGATCGCGCGTGCGCGGCGGTCGAGTTGCGCGTACGTCATCTCCGTTCGCTGCGACGGGTCGTCGGTCGGGCACACGAATGCGGCTTTATCCGAACGCCCGCCAGCGAATCCGCGCAGGCAATGGAGCAGATTCGCGTGGCCGGGGCGCAGGCCGATCTTGGCGCCTGTACGAGTCTGTACGTCTAGCACGTAGTTCTCCGGCTGCGCTGGCTCGGGCGTTGTCGTCCTCAACCGATTCCACCAGCGCCTTGAGACACGGTGCCCGCCGGACGGTTATCAGGGAGCGACGACAATGCCATTCATTGCGCCGTCGTGCGCCCTCGGTAACGTCTTCGATGTGGCCAGACTGCGTTCCGAAGAACTCCTGGCCCAAGCCTTTCGCCTGCCCCGAACGGCGTCCCATGAACTCGTGGGTTCATTATATTCGTTCGGCTCGGCAGAGCCAGTGCGCGGGCGGTCATCCCAATCGAGGATTCGGGTCGCAGCCTTCTCTGGTTCGCCGACGTCTGGCACAGTGGCAAGAAGCACGGGGGCGTCGAGGCCCTGGGGCTGATCCGCGTGCGCCAGGTCACGCTCCTCGGGTCGTGAGGAACGGGTTAGAATGAAAAATCACCATATGGAGCCTGCCGCGGCACCGGCGCGGGCCGACCGATGCAGGATCGCGACGCAACGGCGCCTGCGGGAGCGCAGTCGCACACCGGAATCATCATTATGACAGCCCCGCTGGCCGGAAACGTCGCGCTCGTGACGGGTGCCGCCCGCGGTATCGGCCGTGCGATAGCATTCAAGCTCGCCACGGCGGGGTGCGACGTCGCCGTCAATTACTACAACAGCGCCCACGAAGCCGAAGTGCTGTGCCGGGAACTCCAGGCGCTTGGGCGGCGGGCAGTCGCGATCCAGGCGAGTGTCGGTATCCCCGAAAGCGTCGACGAGCTGTTCGCCGAATTCCGCAAGCACTTCGACCGTCTCGACATCGTCGTCAGCAACGCTGCCTCCGGCGTGCTGAAGCCTACCGCCGAGATGACGTTGAAGCATTGGCGCTGGTGTCTCGAGAACAATGCGCTCGCGCTCAACCTGCTCGCACAGCGTGCGCTGCCGCTAATGCCGGACGGCGGCCGCATCATCGCGCTGTCGAGCCTCGGCGCGTCCCGCGCGATGCCCGGCTACGGTTTCATCGGCGCGTCGAAGGCGGCGCTCGAATCGCTGGCTCGCGCGCTCGCGCAGGAGCTCGGGCACCGCGGCATCCGCGTGAACGTCGTCTCGGCCGGTGTGGTCGACACCGACGCGCTCGCGTGCTTCCCGAACCGGGAACAGTTGCTCGCCAGCTATGCAGAGCGTGCGCCGGCCGGACCCGTGCTGACCCCCGAGGACGTCGCTGGCGCGGCCTATCTCTTGTGCCTCCCCGAAGCCAACATGATCAACGGTCACGTGCTGGTCGTCGACGGCGGCTTTTCGATCTCTGCTTGAGCACGCGCATGCAGATGACATCGGGCATCGAGGGCAAGACCGCGATCGTGACCGGCGGCAGCCGCGGAATCGGGCGCGCGATCGTCGAGCTTCTCGCCGCCGAAGGCGCCGATGTCACGTTCTTCTATCGCAACAACGTGGCGGCCGCTGCCGATGTCGTCGCCGCCGGAGGTGCGCGCGGCGCCGCGATTACCGCCGTCCAGGTCGACATCCGCGATTCAGTGGCGTGCGCCACGGCAGTCGACAGCATCGCCGAGCGCCGCGGGCGCATTGACATTCTCGTCAACAACGCCGGCATCACCCGCGACAACGCGCTGGCCGCGTTCGACGACGACGACGTCGCGGCCGTGCTCGACACCAACGTGAAGGGCCTGTTCAACGTGACGCGCGCCGTCGTGCCGTACATGACGTCGCAGCGCGCGGGCACAATCATCAATCTCTCCTCGGTCTCCGGTGACAAGGGCGGCCGCGGCCAGACCAACTACGCCGCGAGCAAGGGCGCGATCAACGCGTTCACGCGCGCACTGGCCGTAGAGCTCGCGCCGCGGAAGATCCGCGTCAATGCGGTCGCGCCGGGTATGATCGAAACCGACATGTCGGCCGACGTGCGCGAGCAGTCGGGCGGCGAAGCGCTGAAAAAGGTCCTGCTGCGACGCTATGGCAAGCCTGAAGAGATCGCATACGCTGTCTGGTTCCTCGCATCGGCCTATGCGAGCTACGTGACGGGGCAGGTGTTCAGCGTCGATGGCGGCTTCAAAATGGAGTGATGACAGTGACGCAACAGGAAATCACCCGTGACGAAATCATGGCGGTCTTCCCGACCATCGCGGCAACGATGGCGGACGCTCTCGGCTGCGACACCGACAACATCAAGCTCGACGTATCTCTCATCGAGGGTCTCGACGCCGAGTCAATCGACTTCCTCGACATGGTCTTCCGGCTGGAGCGGGCGTTCAAGATCAGGATCCCGCGCGGCAAGATCGTCGAGAACGCGCGCGGCACGTTGTCCGAAGCAGAGTTCGAGCAGAACGGCATCGTGACCGACGCGGGGCTCGCGCAGCTGAGGGCGTACCTGTCGGAGATTCCTGCGGAGCGCTTCAAAATGCCGACTAAAGTGAAGGACATCCCGCGCCTCTTCACGCCGGAAACGTTCTGCAAGCTCGTGATCTCAGCGCAGCGATCGGCCGAAGCGGCCAGCTGATCCGGTCGCTTCCTTGAGCCGTCATGGCTGATCACTTCGCCGCGTTCTCGTTCGTCGACCGGATCACCGGGTTCACTCCCGGGGTTTGCGCGCGCGGGCAGTTCGTGGTGCCGGCAGCGCTGCCGGCGTTTCCGTCTTGCCTGGTCGCCGAGGCCGTCGGCCAGCTGGCAGCGTGGGTGGCGATGGCACGGGTCAATTTTCGCGGCCGCCCGGTCGCAGCGCTCGCCAACGAGACGCGCTTCCATGGCGACGTCGCCCCCGGTGCGGTGCTCGGACTGGCCGTCGAGATCGACAGCTGCGACGAGGAGGCGGTCGCCTACGCGGGCCGCGCGACCAGCGGTGACGCGCTCGCGATCGAGCTTTTCGACTGCCTGGGGCCGATGCTGCCGGTCGCAGAATTCGATTCGCCCGAGGCACTCGCCGCACGTTTCGAGCTGCTGCGCGGGGCCGGTGCGCCACCGGGACGATTTGACGGCGTGCCGGTGCCAGAGATTGTCCGGGGTACGGGCGTTCCCGGCGAAAGCCTCGCCGCCGTGCTGCACGTGCCGGCGGTGGCGCCGTTCTTCGCCGACCACTTCCCGCGGCGCCCCGTATTCCCCGCCACGCTGCTGCTCGACGCGCAGATCAGCCTCGCGCTGCAGCTCGCGGCGGAAGCGCCCGACCTGCCCGCCGGCATGCAGCCCGTGCCGGTGCGGATGACGCATGTGAAGATACGCACGTTCATTCCTCCCGGCGAGGTGCTCGCGCTCGACGCGCAGCGCGCCGCAACCGGCGGCAGCACAGGCCTGATCCTGCTGAGGGCGCGCGCGAACGGCAAGACCGTCTCGACCGCGCGCCTCGAGTACGCGCCGCGAAGGGTCGCGTGATGGGCCGCCGGCGCGTCGCGATCACCGGCATCGGGCTCGTCACGCCGGTCGGCAACGATGTTGAAACGGCATGGAGCGCGCTGCTCGAAGGCAGGAGCGGCGGTGCTCCGATCAGCATCTTTGATGCGAGCGGGTTTCCGGTTCACATCGCCGCCGAAGTGAAGGAATTCCACGACGACGACGTCCATGATCGCAAGCTCCTGAAGTTCGCGGGCCGCTCACAACGATTCGCACTGGCGGCGGCCGAGCAGGCGCTGCGCGACGCCGGTATCCGCCCAACCGCGGCCGATGCAACGCGCTGGGGCTGCACCGTCGGTGCCGGCATGATGAAATTCATCTTCGACGACCTCGCGGCAATTCACCGTCACTCGGTCGTCGACGACGCCCTCGATCCCACGCGCCTCCTCACCGACGACCGTGCGAACGATCCGCTGGTGTTTTGCCGGACCACGTGCATATCCGGCCTGTCGCTGCTCGTGCGCCGCTACGGCATCCAGGGCTACGCCACGTCGGTGCACACAGCGTGCGCGTCTGGCGGGCAGGCAATCGGCACCGCGTTGAAGCTGATCCGCCGCGGCGCCGCCGATCAAGTGCTTGCAGGCGGCTTCGACTCGATGATCAACCCGATCGGCCTGTCCGGCTTCTGCCTGCTCTTCGCGTTGTCGCCCGACAATGCGACGCCGCACCGCGCGAGCCGGCCGTTCGACGCGACGCGCAACGGCTTTCTGCTCGGCGAAGGCGCGGGCTTTCTCGTGCTCGAGGAGTGGGAAGCGGCGCGCCGCCGCGGCGCGCGCATTTACGCCGAGCTCGCGGGCGACGGCAATTCGCTGTCCTCCTACCGGATCACCGATTCGCCACCCGACGGAGACGGGCCGATCCAGGCGATGCGACAGGCGCTCGCCGATGCCGGCGCGACGGTCGCCGACGTCGACTACCTGAATGCCCACGGCACCTCGACGCCGATGAACGACCGCAGCGAGACCGCCGCCACGCACGTGGTGTTCGGCGCCGAGGCCGCCCGCGTCAGCGTGAGTTCGACGAAGAGTACGATGGGTCACCTGATCGCCGCCGCTGGCGCCGTGGAAGTTGCCGCCTGCGCACTCGCGATTGCGAAGGGCGAAATGCCGATCAACGCGAACCTGACCGAGCACGACCCAGAGTGCGACCTGAACCTCATCATCGGAGCGCCACGGCGCCAGCGCATTCGCGTGGCCATGTCGAACTCGTTCGGCTTCGGCGGCTCGAACAGTTGCGTGGTGCTGCGTAACCCGGAAGAAGTCGACGGTGCCGGCGCCGTGCGCGCCTGATGCCAGCGCCGGCCATCGCCATGCCCAGAATCGTCATCACCGGCACCGGCGCCGTCTGCGCCGCCGGCAACCACCCGGAAGACATCTTCGCCGCCGTACGCGATGGCCACAAGGCGATCACCGAGATCCGGCAGTGGGACGCGTCCGGCTGGCCGACGCACGTCGCCGCCGAAATCGCCGACTTCGACGCGCGCGAGATGGTCGAGGACCGCAAGCTGCACAAGTTCATCCGGCGCACCGACTTCATCGGACTGTATGCAGCCGGCCGCGCGATCGAGAACGCGGGTCTCGTGTCGCACCGCGTGGGGCTCGATGATGGCGCCGCCGCGGCGTTTTCCGACCGCACCGGCGTCTGGGTCGGCTCGGGCAGCGGCAACTACGAGAACGACTATGACTTCTTTCCGCTCCTGACCGCCGCGCAGCACGACATGCCGGCGTTCGGGCGCAAGCTCGGCAACACGGTCAACCCGTTGTGGCTCCTGCGCTCGCTGCCGAACAACGTGCTGGGCCACATCGGCATCAAGTACGGTTTCAAGGGCACCAACGCCTGCATCACAAACCACAGCTGCAGCGGCGCGCTCGCAGTCATCGAGGCCACGCAAGCGTTGCGCACCGGCGAGGCGGAGCGCGCCGTTGCCGTCGGGCACGACACGCCGATCGAGCCGCAGATGGTGCTTTTTTACTCGCGACTCGGCCTCGTCGCCGCCGACGCACTGCGCCCGTTCGACGCGCGGCGCGACGGCAGCCTGTTCGGCGAGGGCGCGGGCGCGATGGTGCTTGAGACCGAAGCCTCGGCCGCAGTCCGCAACGCCACCGTGCTGGGCGAAGTCCTCGGCGGCGGGTATGCGTCCGAAGGTCTCGGGCTCCTTGCGGTCCGCGCAGACGGCGACGGTCTCGCGCGCGCGATGCGCGAAGCGCTGACCGACGCGCAGCTTTCGCCGGCAGACGTCGGCATGATCGTCGCCCACGGCAACGGCACGCGGGCGTCCGATGCGTCAGAAGCGGCCGCGATCCGCGCGGTGTTCAGCACAGCGCCGCCGCCCGTCACGGCGTTCAAGTGGGCGTTGGGGCATGTCATTTCCGCCGCCGGCATCCTCGAGACGGTTGTCGCCCTTTGCGCGCTGCGTCAGCGGATCGTTCCTGGAATCGGGACGCTCACCGAAATCGATCCCGAGTGTGCGGACCTGCGAGTCTCCGCGCAGCCGCAGACGCCTCGGAACAACGTCGCGCTGATCCTGAGCCGCGGCTTTGCGTCGACCAACGCAGCGCTGCTGGTTCGCGCCGTGTAGCTCACAGGTCGCGCGGTGGCGAACAACAATACCGGCTCGGGTCGTTGCGGGATCGACACCGTCGAAATCGCGCGGATCGAACGGCTGCTTGCGCAGACGCCGGTCGCCGATCTCCGCAAGCTCTTTTCTGCGCAGGAACTGGCCGACAGCGGCGACGGCCCAGGCCGCGCCGCGAGTCTCGCCGCGCGCGTCGCCGCAAAGGAAGCCTGCGTCAAGCTCTTTCCGCGCGAGGCAGCGCTCGGGCAGATCGAGCCCGCGGATTTCTCCGTCGCGCGTGACAACTATGGTGCGCCTCGGGCCGTGCTGAGTGCGAACGCACAGGCGGCGCTGGCCCGGCACCGGCTACACGGTATCGCGCTGTCGTTGACGCACGACCGAACGAACGCATCCGCCGTGGCGCTGGCTGAGCCCGCAGAGGTCGCAGTGCCAGCCGCTGGCCGATTCCTCTACCGCTTTGTGCCGCTGCGACGCGATGTCGTGCTCGCGAACCTGCGCCGCGTGTTCGGTGACACCACGTCCGCTGCCGAGATCGAGCGACTCGCCGCCGCGCACTACGGGCACCTGTGGCGGCTTGCCGGCGAGTTCATCCGCTTCCCCTGGATGTCGGAGGCACGCAAGCGGGCACTCTTGCGCGCGGAGAACCTCGACGCACTCGTCGCTGCAATGGCGCAGGGCAAGGGCGTCCTCGTTCTGACCGGCCATTTCGGCAACTGGCAGGTCGCCACGACGGCCGTCATTGCCCAGTTCCCGCACCTGCGCGGCAAGTTCCACTTCGTGCGCCGCGTGCTGAGGCCCCAGTGGCTCGACCGCCTCGAGCAGGGCGACGTGGTCGTGTTTCCGTTCGACCAGCACGTCCAGCCGCCGGACGGCATCGAGGTCGATTTCTTCTGGCATTCCGCAGGGACGTCCAGGAGCCTCGCGATGATCGCGCTTGCGACCGGCGCGCCGGTGCTGCCGGCCGCCGTCTGGCGGGAACCTGACGGGCGGTGCGTGCTGCGGTTCGAGGAAGCGCTGCCGCTCATCAAGTGCGAGAATTCGGACGAGGCGATCCGGCGCAACACGCTCGTCTATAATAGGGCGCTGGAACGCCTAATCCTCCGCCACCCGGAGCAGTGGTACTGGATGCAACGGCGCTGGAAGCCCGCCGTGGACAGGCGGCCGTCGCACCCGAAGCGCTGACACTGCACGCTCCGAAAAGGCGCACGCCCACAGTCGGGCGTACCCCGAGATCCGCATCCACCATGCAGAAGCGATGATACCGGTCGACCCAACAGATCTGCCGGCAGGCGATTTCGCCAGACGGGTTCGCCGCGTGTTGATCGTAGCACCGCAGCCATTCTACGAGGACCGCGGTGCGCCGATCGCAGTCGCTCAGCTGGCAGCTGCACAGTCGTCGCTCGGCGCCGATGTGGACCTGCTCACCTAGCTCCAGTACCTCGACCTCGACCATCGCCAGTTCAATCCAGACTCGAACCCGCCCATTCCCGGCAGCCTGAAGGCCCGGTAGCCGCGACCTGACGGATTGGCAGGCGGCGGAGTCCGCCGCGCTTCAGCCTTTCCCCAGTCGCGCTTCCCCTTCCGGGCGCAGCTGGGGTTGGGACGACACCGACGCAATGAACATATTGAACAGCTCCGCCTGCGAGGAAACCCCCAGCTTGGCGTAGATGTTCTCCCGGTGAACTTTCACGGTGCCCGGCGAAATGCCGAGCGAATGCGAAATGGACTTGGTCGAGAAACCCCGCAGCACCAGCTTGACCACTTCGCATTCGCGCGTCGTCAGCAGCTTGCGCCCAAAGTTCGCTGCAGCCTCCTGAACCAGCCGGCCAAGCTCGAGGTCCCGCGCGTCGCCGGCCTGCGAACGCACCATGCTCCAGTGCTTCTTTGTGAGTTCGTACAAGACCGGCTGCACGGCCTCCAGATGGCGCACCTCCACGTCGCTGAATCCGACACAATGTTCCGAGCGCTCCAGACTCACCGCAAATGTCACGCCGGTCTCCAGCGGCCAGAGGCAGTTCACTTCGTCTCCAATGCGCCCGGTGGTGTAGTGCGCGCGGTGATACTCGCTTTCAAGGAATCCATCCGGGGCGATGTCGCCCAGCCTGCAGACCTCGGGATGGTCCAGCGACAAGCTCATGATGTAGAAGGGATCGAGGACGTAGAAGCTGCCGACATAGGTCGTGAGCCCCCTCTCCCGCCAGCTGCCGATGAAGTTGTCGCTGAGCATCTCCGGGTTGGCGTTCTGGCGATAGACCATCACCATCCACCAGTCGAACTGGAGGACACGGCGCAGCAGGTCGACCAGGCAGGACGCGAACTGCGTGGTACCCGCACTCGCTGCCAGAGGCGGCAGTCCATCGCGCATCAATTCGAGCCAGGGCAGGTCCTCGTCTGGCTCGCTGCCCCCGACTATGCCTTCAGCCATATTGCCCACACCGGTGATACCTGAATACTAACCTAGCTCCGGATCGGAGAGCGGCCGATGGGGGATTGCGGTCGCCGATGAGCACCTTGGCAATTGCGGGTCTGCAGCTCGAAATCGCTCGCGGCGACAACCTTGCCGCCCTGCGCACCGAGATTGAGGGCGTTATCGCCCGATTTCCCTGGGTGCAGATGGTCGTGCTGGGTGAGCTCTCCGCATATGGCTCCGGCACGGCCCGCGCCGAGCCGCTCGGTGGGCGTACCGAACAGGCGTTCTGCCGCATTGCACAGGCCCTGCGGATCTGGCTGGTGCCAGGATCTTTTTACGTGCGCGAAGGTGAGTCGATCTTCAATCTTTCGCCCGTCATCAATCCGGCGGGCGAAGTCGTCGCGCGCCACCGAAAGTTGTTCCCGTTCCTGCCGTACGAGACGGGTGTCGCGTCGGGCAAGGAATTCATCGTTTTCGATGTGCCAGATGTCGGCCGTTTCGGGGTCTCCAATTGCTATGACATGTGGTTCCCGGAGACCACGCGCATGCTCGCCGCGATGGGCGCCGAGGTGATCCTGCACCCGTCCATGACCAATACGATCGACCGCGACGTGGAGCTCGCCATCGCCCGGGCCAATGCAGCCAGCAATCAATGCTACTTCTTCGATATCAACGTCGCCGGCCCGCTCGGATTCGGCCGGTCAATCGTCTGCGGACCGGGCGGCGAGGTCGTGCATCAAGCCGGTCCGGGCCGTGAGGTATTTGCCGTTGAGGTCGATTTCGATGCCGTGCGCCGCGTGCGCCGTCGTGGCTGGCACGGCATAGGGCAAGTGTTGAAAAGCTTTCGTGACCGGGCGGTCGATTTTCCGGCCTGCGGAGACCGCCAGCTTGCATTTGAATCATTGAACGCGCTTGGGCCGCTGCGGCTGCCGGAGCGCGAGTAACAGCTTGAAGAAACAAACCGCCTGGAGAACAGTCGTGACGACAAATCATATTCGCTACCAGAAATCGGCGATCGCCCTGGCCGTCTCGAGCATCCTCGCGGGGGGCTCGAACGCCGCTTCGGCGCAGGAAGCGCCTTCGGCTACGCCGCTCGGTGAAGTCATCGTCACTGCCACGCGGCGCGAGCAGGCGATCCAGGACATTCCGTTCAATATCTCCGCCGTGAGCGGTGAATCGCTGGAAAAGGCCAACATCATCGATGCTGTGGATGCGCTTCGCACCATGGCCGGCGTCTCGGTGCAGGACCGCGGTTATCGCAACTCGGGCATGGGCAGCAACAGCATCGTGATCCGCGGCATCAACGTGGATTCCGGTACCTGGGGCGACGTCCCGCTTGCCGCTGTGCCGACGGTCGCCACCTACGTCGACAACACCGCGCTCTATGCCAATTTCATATTGAAGGACATCGAGCGCGTGGAAGTGCTGCGCGGACCGCAGGGGACGCTCTACGGCTCGGGATCGCTCGCCGGCAACGTGCGCTACATCATGAAGAAGCCGGACCTGGGCGGCGGCTTCAGCGGCACGGCAAGCGTCTCATTCGGGCAGACCGACGGCTCGAGCGGCAACAACCTGAATCCTGACATCATGTTGAATCTTCCGGTGAGCGATACGTTTGCGCTACGCATCAACGCGGGCCTGATCGACAACGACGGCATCATCGACTATCCCAATCTCTACGCATTGGATGCCAATGGCGACCCCGTGTTGGCAACTGGGGATGTCATCAATGACACCCCCGTCTACACCAGCCGCAAGGATGTCGATACCGTGGACATCAAGTACGGTCGAATCTCCCTGTTGATCGCTCCGAGCGATACCTTCAGCGCGCAGCTTTCCTATCAGCGCCAGGAAGACGACATCGGCGGCCGCCGGCAAGTGACCCGTGGCCCCGACCTCGTCAATGGCGGCAATTACGGCAAGTACGAATTCGGCGCGATCCAGCTCGAACCCACGAGCCGCGAGGTCGAGCTGGCAGCACTCGAACTGGAAATGGATATCGGCTTTGCGACGCTGACCTCCAGCACGTCTTACTACGACCACACTGGCACGAGCATCAGCGACAACTCCGGCGTGTATGCGCGCAATGGCTGGTTCGCGTTCTATGGCAGCTCGCCGCGGCCGATAGCGCAGGCACAGCGCTTCTATGACGATTCCGGCACCACCGAGGAACTCCGTCTCGTGTCCAATGGCAACAACAAGCTCGACTGGACGGCTGGCCTGTACTACACGGACCAGGACTCCGACCTCGGGCAGAACAGCTACCTGGTCGGTTATCTCCCGTATGTCAACGCAATTGACCTGTATGGCGGTGCACCGTACACCACGAATCAGGATTTCCTGTTCCGGCGCAACCAGAAATACACGGAAAAGGCTGTTTTCGGCGAGGTCACGATCAATTTCCAGGACGATCTACACCTGACCCTCGGCGGCCGCTACTTCGAAAACGACGTTGACGTCGATGCGCTAGTGGACGTGCCGTTCTACCCCAACCCGCCCGGGGTGGCCGCAGAAAGCATCAGCGACAGCGATTTCCTGTTCAAGGCGAACTTTGCGTGGGACCTGACCGACGATTCGATGCTATATGCGACTTTCTCGCAGGGATACCGCCACGCCGGCGCGAATGCAGTGCCCACGACCGGCAAGTACGCGGAAAACCCAGCCTTTTTCACCTTCAAGGCAGACAAGATCGACAATTACGAACTTGGCTACAAGGGCACGGCTGGCAGGCTGAACTATGCAGTGGACGCGTACTACACGGACTGGAAAGACCCCCAGCTGAATACCTCCACGTCCAACTGGGGCTTCTTCGGGGTCATCAACGGCGAATCCGCAAAAACCCAGGGCTTCGAAGCCGAACTGTCAGGCAACCTCACCGACAATCTGAGTTACAGCCTCGGCTATACCTACGCAGACGGCGAGTTGACGGCCGACGTATTTCAGCCAGCCGGGAACTTCTATGGCGGGCCTCTGTACACCGACCGCGTCGCGGCCGACGGTGGCGACCTGCCCGGGACGGCGAAACATGTGTTCAACGTTTCGCTGCGTCATGACATGAAGCTGGCCGGCGATATCGGGGTGAGCACAGTGCTCAGCGGCTACTACCAATCGGATGCCGTCAACAGCATCGGCGATGGCAACTGCCTAACCGAATTCAGCGCGTTCGGCGTGTGTGAGGACAGCCCGAATCCTGCGGCTGGAACGACTCCTCCAAGGATCTATGCGCCGACTTCCATCTACTCCAGGGCTTTCGCGAAAATTGACAGCTTCCACATCTGGAATCTGACCAGCACCTTCAGCAAGAATTCCTGGGCTGCAACGCTGTTCGTGAAAAATCTATTCAACGAAGACGGCACGACCGGCGTGTTCCCGTTTGCAGTCGGCGGATCGAATATTAGTCCCGCCCAGAGATACTTAGGCAATAACTCGCGGGACTACATCGCGCTCCCGCGTACTTTCGGTGTCCTGGTCAGCTACCGATTCTGAACGGGCGGTGAGATCACAAAGGCCGGGCAATGCCCGGCCTTTTTTCTTTGTTAGGATGGATGAACCCGAATACGCGACGTGCCCACCATGTCGAGCCCCGCATCGCAGAGCAAGGAGCAGATCGCCGACGCGATCGTCGCGTGCATCGACGCGAAAGATCTGCGCAAGGGGCTCGCAACCTGTCAGCAGCTGAACCGGCAGCATCCCGACTATGCCTACGGCTGGTATCTGGCCAGCTTTCTGATGCACAGGGTCCGTCACTACGCGGATGCCATCAAGGCGATCGACCGGGCGCTGCAGCTTGCCCATCTCGACAAATACCAGCTGCACAAGATCCGCTGCCACTTCGAATCCAACGACCTTGCAGGCGCCATCGCGGCCGCTGCTGAAGTCAAAGAAGAGTCCTTCATGGATCCCCTCCTTCACAGCCAGCTGGGACTGTTGCTACATCAACTGGGAGACAACGCCGGCGCTCTTGTCCACTACACGAAGGCGATCGAGCTGGACGGCAGTAAAGCTGAGCACTATTTCAACCGGGCGGCGGTGCAGCGATATTTTGGCGATGTCGATGGCGCTGAGACCGGCTTCGACAAGGCTATCGCGCTCAAGCCCGATGAATTCGAGGCCTACAATGCACGCGCGCACCTGCGCAAGCAGACGAAAGACCGGAACCATATTGCGCAGCTGCAGGAAGTCATCGCGCGCACGCGTTCCCCTGCGGGCCTGGTCCAGCTTCATTACGCGCTCGCCAAGGAGCAGGAAGATGTCGGCGACTTTGACGCTGCCTTTGCCAGCCTGAAGACAGGTGCGGACACCAAGCGCCGGCACATGCAGTACAGCGTAGATACCGACCTGCAGATCATGGCGAAGATCTGCGAGGTCTATGGCCCGGAAATGTTCGATGGGCACATCCAAGGTTTTCGGAGTCCAGATCCAATATTTGTTCTCGGCATGCCGCGTACTGGCACCACGCTGGTCGAGCGCATATTGAGCAGTCACTCGGGCGTCTTCTCGGCGGGCGAGCTGAACAATTTCTCGCTGGAGTTGATCGGCCTTGTCAGGAAGGCTCTTGGCCCGAAGCGCCCGTCGCGACTGGAATTCGTTGCCGCGACTGCCGCGCTCGAATTCAAAACCCTCGGTGAGGCCTATGTCAGCGGCACCAAACCACTGCGCGACGACCGTCCGTATTTCATCGACAAGCTGCCCTTCAACTTTCTATACGCGGGTCTGGTCCACCTGGCACTGCCGCAGGCGAAGATCATCAATCTCCAGCGCCATCCCATGGACACCTGTTATGCGGTCTACAAGCAGTTGTTCAAAGACGCCTACCCGTTTTCCTATGACCTCGATGAACTGGGCCAGTACTACATTGCTTACCATCGCCTGATGCAGCACTGGAATGCCGCGATGCCCGGCGTGATCCACACCATGCGGTATGAAACGCTGGTGGCCGACGTCGAGGGTGAGTCGCGCCGCCTGCTGCAATATTGCGGCCTGCAGTGGGAAGACCAGTGCCTGCGTTTCCACGAGAACATGCGGGCCTCGACGACGGCGAGCGCAGTGCAGGTGCGCCAGCCGGTCTACGCCACGTCGGTCGGCAAGTGGCGCCATTACGCGCGGCAACTCGAACCGCTGCGTACCCGCCTCGAAGCCGCCGGCATCGACACGAACTGAAACACGATGCGGTCGCTGTCGGTACTGCTGTTGTTCACGCTTGCTTCGGTCGCGATCGCGACCGAGACCAGCGAGCCTCTGCCACGCCGATACCTCGATTACGAAATGTTGATGAAAGGCCGGAATCTGGATGCGCCCGTCGATATGGGCGCTTACGGCCCACCGACTGGCGCGCGTGCGCCGACACAAGTCTTTGCCGGCCGCCTGTCGTTTACTGCGAGGCAACGTCGTAGTGGATCGCGGGTGCTTCGGGACACCGATGGATACATCGCAGCAGAGGGTCAGGCGATCCTGCGCCTGCCGAAATTCGATTTTGAATTCGTACAGTCGGGCGACGCACTCATTCCGCTGCGGCGCGGCAGCCTGCCGGGTAAAGACCGATACTGGGAGTACCTGCTGGAGCCCGGGCGGGTCTGGCTGGAGCCCGGTGACCAAGGCCTCGCACGAGCCGCGATACCGTTCGCGCTTGAGGAACGCAATGCAAATTGCCTGCACTACGGCGTCCTGAGCTTTCTGTTCGGCGCGGGCGGTGTCATCTCGCATGTGGCCTACCAGATCAGCAGCGAAACCTGCCTCTACTTCCAGTTCGATCTCTGGGGAATCGCCGATGCGCGCTACACGCAGCGCGAATTGCCGGAAGCCGCAGGCGCCGTCCGCGCGTACCAACAGGAGTTGCGTTCACGCGTGCCCGTCAAGCCGATCGCCGCGCTGGCCGGGGACTACCCGGGCGCCAATCCGGGCGAATTCGGTGCAGCGGATGAGGTCGCTCCGGGCGACATGACTGCCTACGGCTTCCTGATTGACGGCGTGCACTACGCGGGCGGCTGCAACACTCGCCACGGACCCTATCCTTTCTGCGACGTGCTCGACCTGCCGTCCTATTCACTGGCCAAGTCGATTTTCGCAAGCGTCGCATTGATGCGGCTCGAACAGCGGTTCCCGGGTACTTCCGGGCAACGGATCGCGGATTTCGTCCCGGAGTGCGCGCGGGCAGGAAACTGGAGCGACGTGGCCTTCGAAAATGCGCTCGACATGGCGACCGGCAACTACTTGTCGCCGGAAACCTGGGTCGACGAGCGCGCGAAGCACATCATGACGCTGTTCAATGCGGAATCGCACGCCGACAAGATCCGGTACGGCTGCAGGCAGTTTCCCCGCCAGGAACCACCCGGCACAAAATGGGTGTACCACACCTCAGACACCTATGTGCTAGGCACGGCGCTCAGCGCATTCGTCAGGCAGCGACTGGGACCCGACAAGGATCTCTACACGGACGTGGTCGTGCGCGACTTGTGGCAACCACTCGGCCTTAGCCCGGTAACTGCGATCACGCGCCGCACATACGACAAGGTCGCGCAGCCATTCACCGGCTGGGGACTCGTGCTGCACGCCGACGACATCCTGCGCATCGGCCATTGGCTGGCGGTGGATGAAGGCGTGCTCGACGGCCACCAGATGCTGGATCCGCGCATGCTTGCTGCGGCTCTCCAGCGCGTTCCCGAGGACCGGGGCTTGCCATGGCTCGATACGAGATTTCGCTATCAACACGGCTTCTATGGGCAGGACGTGAGCCGCGATATCGGCTGCGCGGAACCGGTGTGGGTTCCCTATATGGCGGGATATGGCGGTATCATCGTGGCGCTGTTTCCTGACAACACAATTTACTACCACTTCAGCGACGGCAATTCATTCAACTGGCGTCGTGCAGCCATCGCGGCCGACCGGATTCGCAGCTTCTGCACACGCCGCGACGGCGCAGGGACCCAACCGTCATGAGCACAACAGCCCGGGCCGGAATCCCACATGCGGCCCCCGACGGCCTGCTCGCCTGCGTGCTGCTGGCGTTTCTCGCCACGGCCGGACTCTTTTACGTAAACATAATGCCGGCACTGGTGTCCGGTCTCATCGATGGCCTTGGATTCAGCAAGCGCGAGGCGGGATTTGTCGGTTCCGCCAATGTCTACGGCGCCGCCTGCGGGGCACTGGTTGCGGTATTCCTCGTGCGACGCCTGCCCTGGCGGCGCGTCGAGTTCGTGGCACTGATGCTGCTGCTGGCGATCGACCTTGTTTCTACCCAGGTGACCCATGCTGGCCCGCTGATCGCGCTGCGCTTCGTGCACGGCGTTGTGGGCGGCACATCGGTCGGCGTCGGCCTCGGCGTCATGGCGAGAACCACGATTCCCGACCGCGCCTTCGGCATGCTGCTCACGGTCCAGTATGGAGCGGGTGGCCTCGGCATCATGTTCCTGCCGGGTCTCGCGCATCAGTACGGGGCCAAGGTGCTGTTCCTCGCGCTCGCCGGATTCACGGTGGTGACCCTGGTCATGCTGCCGTTCCTCGCCGCCTATCCGCCGCGCGAGCGCGTCGTGGTACCCGTCGGCGAGACCGGCCATGTCCGGCGCGGGCCACTGGTGCGGACTCTCATCGCCGTGTTCCTGTTCCAGGCCGCCAACATGGGTCTGAACGCATTCATCATTCCGCTGGCACGGCATTATGGGCTCGTGGATGCCTTCATCAGCGGAACAATTGGTGTCGCGAACTGGATTGGCGTGCTCGGCTCCATCGCCGTGATTTGGATGGCCGGACGGGTCGGTAGAACCGTGCCGATCGTGGGCGTGCTGATCCTCTCGATCGCGGGAACTGCAGCTTTCCTGCGTAGCGATCTTGGGTTCGTGTTCATCATCGCCAATGTCGCCACCGCGATAGGATGGTCCTTCCTCATTCCCTACTTCTTCGGCATGTGCGCCGACTTCGACCCAGCCGGTCAGTCCGCGACCCTCGCCGGTTTCTTCTCCAAGATGGGCCTGGCGTCGGGGCCGGCCGCAGCGGCATTGCTTCTGGGCCAGGATAACTATGCGCTGCTGATCGGCGTTTCGCTGATCGGGCTCGCGATGTGCGGGCTCGCAGTCTTCGGGCCGGCACGATTGCTAGATGTTGGACGCAATCGACCGGCGACCGTGGAAAGCGCGTCCGGGTGATTTCCATGGCAGCGCCACCCGGTAGCATGCCCGCTATTTCCGGTCTCACCAGTACGGAAGCCGCCAACCGGCTTGAAGCCGACGGCCCGAACGAATTGCCCGCCGCACATGGCCGTCGCCTGCTGGATGTGCTGCTGCGGGTGTTGACCGAACCCATGTTCCTGCTGCTATGCGCAGCGGTCGCCCTGTACCTGCTGCTGGGCGAGCTGCGGGAAGCGCTGATCCTCGGCTCTTCGTTGCTCGTGGTTGTCACCATCTCGGTCTCGCAGGAGCGCCGCGCAGAAAGCGCACTTGAGGCTCTTCGCGACCTCTCGAGCCCGCGCGCTGCCGTGCTGCGCGACGGGGAGTTGCGGCGCATTGCGGGTCGCGATGTCGTGCAGGGCGACATCATCCTGCTGGCCGAGGGCGATCGCGTGCCAGCTGACGGCGTGCTGAAGGAATCGATCGACCTCGAAGTCGACGAATCACTGCTGACCGGCGAATCCCTGCCCGTTGCAAAGCGCGTCGCGCAAGCAGCTGAGGCAGCGGAAAGCCGCGTGCACTCCGGCACACTCGTCGTCCGCGGGCATGCCACGGCGGAAATCACCGCAACCGGGGCGCGCACGGAACTGGGCCGCATTGGCCACGCGCTTGCCACGCTGAAGCCGCAACAGACATCGCTGTACCGCGAAACGCGGCGCATGGTGCTCTGGCTCGCGGTGCTGGGCATCGGGCTCTGCGTTGCGGTGGTGCTCCTGTATGTCGCGTCGCGCGGTGGCTGGGTCGAGGGCGCGCTTGCCGGCATCACGCTCGCCATGAGCATCCTGCCGGAGGAGTTCGCCGTCGTACTGACGGTGTTTCTGGCGCTTGGAGCCTGGCGACTGTCGAGGCACGGCGTGCTGACCCGGACCATGCCAGCCATCGAGTCGCTCGGCTCGGCAACCGTGCTTGCAGTCGACAAGACCGGCACGCTGACTGAAAACCGCATGGTTGTGTCCGTACTCGACGATGGCAGCAGGCGGCTGATCCTCGACGGCGAACCCGGCGTTCTCGATCCGGGCATGCGCAACCTGCTCGGGTCGGCGCTCGCGGCTTGCGAGATCAGCGCGTTTGACCCGATGGAACGCGCGATTGCCGCGACCGCGCGCAAGCTCGCCCCGCAGGAAGCGCAGGACCTGGACGGCATGTCGCTGGTGCACGAATACGAGCTCACGCCGGATCTGCTCGCCGTAACGCACGTATGGCAGGACGCGTCCAACCGCCTGCGGGTCGCCACCAAGGGGGCACCGGAGGCGATCGCCGCTCTCTGTCGCCTGGAAGCGGCAGAAATCGCCCGCCTGCTCGGGCGTGTCGAGGAAATCGCGCGCGACGGCCTGCGGGTGCTCGCAATTGCGAGCGGCGAACTTCCGCAGGGCGCCCCGCCTTTGACGCCGCGTGAACTGCCGCTGCAATTCCTTGGCCTGGTCGGCCTGCATGATCCGGTCCGGGAAACCGTTCCCGCGGCGCTCGCCGACTGCCACCGCGCGGGGATCCGCGTGGTCATGATCACCGGCGATCATCCCGGCACGGCGCGCGCCGTCGCGCATGCGGTCGGCCTGGATGAATCCCGCGGTCTGTTGACAGGGCAGGAACTTGCATCCATGGACGACGCCACGCTGCAACAGCGTGTCGCGGTTGTGAATGTTTATGCGCGCGTCCGGCCGGCCGAAAAATTGCGGCTGGTCGGCGCCCTGCGTGCCAATGGCGAGGTCGTTGCGATGACCGGCGACGGCGTCAACGATGCCCCGGCACTGAAGGCCGCGGACATCGGCATTGCGATGGGCAGCCGCGGGACGGACGTGGCGCGCGAGGCGGCCGCGCTGGTGCTCGTCGATGACGACTTCAGCGGCCTGGTGACCGCCATCCGCATGGGCCGGCGGATCTACGAGAACATCCGCAGCGCCATGAGCTACCTGATCGCCGTGCACATACCTCTGGCGGGCGCGGGCCTGTTGCCACTGCTGCTGGGTTGGCCATTGCTGCTGTTCCCATTGCACGTCGTGTTCATTGAATTCGTGATTGATCCCGCCTGCTCGCTGGTCTTCGAGAGCGAACGGCGCGGCGAGGAAATCATGCGGCGGCCACCGCGCGATCGCGGCGAACGCCTGTTTTCCGGAGCGATGCTGCTCGAGGGCATGCTGCTCGGCATCGTCAGCATGGCCGCAGTCGCCCTGGTCTACGGTTTCGCGCTATCCCTGTATTCCGATGGGCAAGCGCGGGCACTGGGTTTCATTGTGCTGGTCGTCAACAACCTGGCGCTGCTCCTTGTGAGCCGCTCGCGGTCGGACTCGCTGACCTCGATATTGCTGCGCCCCAATCGCGCATTCTGGGTGATCGCCGTGCTCGCAATCGCTGCTCTGGTCATCGTCAGCAGCACGCCGTCGGTCGCCGGGGCCTTCCGCTTCGAGGCACCCCCGATGATCGCTGCGATCGTGGCGGCCCTTACCGGCATGGCCGCGGTCGCCATCACCGGGCTGCTGCGGGCGACGCTGCGGTCCTTTGCGAAAACAAGGTTAACCTGATCTCCCGGCGCGCACGATGCAGAATCATTTATTGTCAACACGTTAAAATTATAGGCAATTCAACCTATAAGGCTGCGGCCCGCTACTTGACCCAGATCAATCCGCACGTGTTCCCTCGTGGTAACTTTCACCTGAGAGTGGTGTCGAAAGTATGCGTCGTAGATAAGGAGAGCGGGATGATTCGCGCAATGTGGGTTGTTCTTGGCACGGTGGCGATCTCGCTGGCAGCCGGAGCCGCAACTGCGGCCGACGGCAAGGCGGTATGGGACAAGTCTTGCGCGGGCTGCCATGCGGTGATGGCGCCGAAGACTGGCGACAAGGCGGCATGGGCGCCGCTGATCAAGCGCGGTGCCGCAGATCTGACGGCATCGACCGTCAAGGGCAAAGGAGCGATGCCGCCTAAGGGCGGTGCGAAGACGGAAGAGGACGTCAAGGCCGCTGTCGAATACATCATCGGCCAGATGAAGTAGCCGCTCGGATTGAAGTCCGGCGGAAGAGCTGCGGCGGCGCACCGCCGCAGCCCGTTGTTTTATTACTTCTGCAGGAAGCGTTTCGCCAATCCCACGACGTCGTTGACCGGCGATCCGTCACCATCCGCGTCCAGCATACCGAGCAGGCCACCGAGGGCCGGGCTCTTGCCGGCAGTGCCCGCCCCGCCGAGCTGTGAAGCAAGAGCCTGCCCGCCCTGGGTGCTCTTGGATAACGCGCCCATCATCGCTGCCGCTGCCATCGGCAACAGCTTCTTCACCAGGTCCTGCGACAGACCGGAATTCCCTGCCACCTGGCCGGCCAGCGCGACGCTCGCCTCCTTGCCGCCGAGGATGTGACCGAGGATGCCGTTGCCATCGACGATCGTGTCCTTTTGGCCGAACGCCGACGGGTTATCCAGATAGCGGCTGTGAGTACCGCTGCCAAGCGCCTTGACCAGGCCCTCCAAGCCGCCGCTCGATACGTTCTTCGCAACGCCCTTGCCGAGCGCGCCCACAACCTGCGAAAGCGCTGTCTGGGTTGCCTCCGGGTTTGATCCCAGCTGCGTCGCCATTTGTTGCAGCACCTGGCCATTGCCAGCCTTCAAGATCATGTTCAGCAGATCCATTTTCAATTGCCTTTGAGTCAGTGGGGGTGCCTGCGGGCCGCACGGCCCGGGCCGGGATGATTCCCGGCGCGCATCCTGCCATAAGCGCACACAAGAATGCGATTGCTTTGGCCTTCAAGTTAGTTCAGAATCCTGCCGCCAAAATTGCCAGGCAAGCACGCGAGGCGTGCCCCCCCAGTCCTGGCGGTTCAATGTTCTTCTTTAAGACAAAGCCCGTCTACGGGGAGGTTTTCTATCATGGGTCTGAAACAACCACGCAGCGTCCTGCTTGCATCAAGCATCGCTGCCCTGATTATTGCCGCCGGTAATCCAGCATTGGCACAGGAGGCGCCGCTCCTGCCGCCGAACGCCAAGGCCGGTGAGTGCTATGCGCGAGTCCTGCTGCCTGCCGAGTACAGCACAGATACCCAGCAGGTCGTCCTGCGCGAGGCATCCACGAAGGTGGAGGTCATTCCGGCGCAGTACGAAACCGGAACCGAGCAGGTATTGGTGCGCGAAGCATCAAAGAAGCTCGAGGTTATTCCTGCAGTTTACGAGGACGGCTCGGAACAGGTGCTTGTCCGGCCCGCCGCCACCAAGCTGGTCGAAGTGCCGGCTACCTACCGCACGGTCACCGAGCAGGTTCTTGAATCGCCTGCACAGACGATCTGGAAGAAAGGCGGCATCGCCAGCCAGAGCGGCCGGGTTCTGAAGACTGCCGCTTCGGGCGAGACCGGCGAAGTGCTTTGCCTCGTGGAAGTTCCCGCAAAATACAAGACCGTGACCCGCTCGGTCCTCGATCAGCCAGCCACGACCCAAGAGACCGCGATTCCGGCGGAGTACGCGACGGTGAAGACGCGCATCCTGAAGTCACCACCCACCACGCGCGAAATCGAGATTCCTGCGGAATACAAGACCGTCACGGTCACCAAGCTGGTCAAGCCTGAGACGACCCGTACGATTGAAATTCCAGCGGAGTATCAGACCGTCTCCACGCAGAAGTTGCTGCGCGAGCCGACTCTCGAGTGGCGCCGCGTGCTGTGTGACGAGAATCTGACGCATTCCAACATCGTGGCAATGCAGAAGGCGCTCGCCGACAAGGGCATCTACAGTGGCCCCGTGGACGGCAAGATCGGTGCTGGTACGATCGGTGCGGTCAATCAGTTCGCGAAGTCGCGCAATCTGCCGACGGGCAGCAACTTCATCACGATCGACGTGGCGAAGGATCTCGGCGTCAGTCTGTAAGCGAACGGCTGAGACGTGACGATTCGGGCGCCCGGGCGGGTATTCCGCCCGGGCGTTCTTGTTCCAGGCTCCCTGCTACGCGATTGCCGATCGGTTTGAGTTGCAGCCGATCGAGCCAATATTGTGCCTCTCGACCTACCGTCATCTGTGGCTCAGAAGGCACCAGCCGAGCCTGATGCTCCATCTCTCCCACCCGGTGCACGGCCAGCATGAAGGCCTGCGCCAGCGTATTGGCGCGCGGCATCGCATACTGCCAGAGCGCTTCGCCAAAGTACGTCATTCCGCGGCTGTCGCGGCAGCCGAACGACGGCCGATCGCCACGGGAAGCCGTCAGCACGACCGTGGCATCATCCGCCAGCTCGCGGGCAAATTCCCCGGAAAAGCAAGCCGAGACCACGATGATCTTGCGACGAAAACCGAAGTGGGCGAGCAGTTCGCGCAGGCGCCCCGGAGCGATCTGTTCGAGCGGAAGATCGCCGTTCGCAACGTACAATTCGCCGCCTTGCAACCCGTGCGAAGTCAGGTACAGGAACAACACGTCTTCGGAGAGATCCATGCGCGGGGCCAATTCTTCGAGCGCCAATTTCAGTGTGCCGATACTGGCGATGGGACTACCGGAAGCATTGGCGGCATGATTGTTGAGAAGCAGAACACTGCGGCCGGGTGGATCAAGGCGCGCGGCCACCGCCGTGGCTGCAATGTGCACCTCGCGCGCAAATATTTCCTGCGAATCATCCCCCGCAAAACCGATGAAGAAGACATCCATATGGCTGGCTTGGGCCGGCACCACCACACTTGCTGCCCGAGCCACGCGCTCTGGTTGTAGCCACAGGATTTCCTCCGCATCGAGCGATGGCGAACCTTGCGCGACGACGAGCGCGGGCATCAGCGTGGAGATGCCCGACAGCAGGATGGTCGCTAGCCTTGCGTGCAGCATTCAATCGATGCTGGACTTGCGGTTCCCGCAATTAGTTGAGGCCTCTCTCAGAACTCCGTCGCCAGCAGAGACGCCGGTCACAATCGACGCTATTCAGCAGCCGTTCAGTCCGGCTTCCTTATGCTTTTTCGCGATCGGCACGGTCCGCGCGAGGCGGAACTGGTCGCGGTTCCCGGCAGACTGGGGTGTCCAAGGGATCACAGCCAGGCGACGACTCGCGCGGCCGGGCCGGGCTTGCCCAGGCACAGGTGCGTCACCCTTTTGCGGGCCGCATATCGCTGCTCTCGCCCTGCCGGCCGCCTCGAATTCCCGCCCGTATTGATTTCTTGTTGAACGATCGTTTAACTTGTCGGGTAGTGCGCCCCCGAGGCGCTCTTGGCATGCCCTGGCGGATGGATCTATGTCGCAGAAACCAGACGAAAAACAAGAGCTTGTGCTCGCTGATCTCGCGGACGACGAGCTGGTTGAACAGGTTTTCGACGATCTCTACGACGGACTGGCCGACGAGATAGCTGAGGCAACCCGGATCCTGCTCGGCCGCGGCTGGGACCCCAAGCGCGTGCTCGATGAAGCGCTGGTTGGCGGCATGAACATTGTCGGCGCAGATTTCCGTGACGGCATCCTGTTCGTGCCGGAAGTGTTGCTGGCCGCCAATGCAATGAAAGCCGGCATGGCGATCCTGAAGCCGCTGCTCGCCGAGACCGGCGCGGAACCGATCGGCAAGATGGTCATCGGCACGGTGAAGGGCGACATCCACGACATCGGCAAAAACCTTGTCGGCATGATGATGGAGGGCGCCGGCTTCGAGGTGATCGACCTCGGCATCAATACCCACGCGGATAAGTACATCGCTGCGCTACTCGAGCACAAGCCGGACATCCTCGGCATGTCGGCGCTCCTGACCACAACCATGCCGTACATGAAGGTCGTCATCGACACCATGAAGGCGCAGGGCATACGCGATGATTTCATTGTGATGGTGGGCGGCGCACCGCTCAACGAGGAATTCGGCAAGGCGGTCGGCGCCAATGCCTACTGCCGGGATGCGGCCACAGCCGTGGAAGTTGCCAAGCGGCTCGTGCTGGAGCGGCGCGCGGCGCGCGCATAGCCCCGCGACCGCGGGTGCGTCACGATGACTCCATCGGTACTGATCATCGGCTGCGGCGCGCTCGGCCGCGAGCTTGCGGAACTGCGGCGCCTCAACAACTGGTCGCACGTGACGCTGCGCTGCCTGCCTGCCGAACTTCATAATCGCCCCGAACAGATCGCACCCGCATTGCGCAAAGCGATTGAAACCGGGCGCGGCGAGTTCGAGAATATCTTCGTCGCCTATGCCGACTGCGGCACCGGCGGTGCCCTCGATCGCTTGCTTGCCGAATACGGCATCGAGCGCCTGCCCGGCGCGCATTGTTACGAATTCTATGCGGGCGGCGAGCCGTTCCACACGCTTGCCGAGATCGAGCCGGGCACGTTTTATCTCACTGATTTCCTGGTGCGCCATTTCGACCGGCTGGTTCGCCGCGGGCTTGGCCTCGATCGCCATCCAGAACTGATGGGCACCTACTTCAAGAACTATCGCCGGCTGGTCTATCTGTCGCAGTCAGAGGATCCGGCGCTGGAAGAGCAAGCCCGTGCGCATGCCGCTTATCTGGATCTCGAATACCACCGGCACCATTGCGGCTTCGAGCCGTTCAACCGGGCTGTTTCGGAGCGGATCATTCAATGGCGAAACTGATCAGCATTTTCTGGCGCGACATCCCAGCCCAGGTGATCGGCCGCGTCGGCCGTGACAACATCAAGCGCGAACTTCCGCCACGCTTCGCAGCCGCAATCGATCGCGCGGCCATGCGCGCCGGCCGCGGATCGAGCGACGCCTACCTTGCCGACTGGCGCCGCGAGTCGGAAGAGATTACCGGCGACGTGGAGCAGCTTGTCGCCGAGCGTGCTGCGGCGCTCGAAGCCCGGTTTCCCGATGAGTACCTGGAGGCGGTCGTCAAGGCCGGTGGACTGATCGAGAACATCAAGAGTTCGGCAAAATGACCAATACGATCATCAGCTCCCATCGCAAGTCCGTGACGATCGGCTTCGACCAGCCCTTCGTCGTCATCGGCGAGCGCATCAACCCGACCGGCCGCAAGCTGCTCGCCGAGCAGATGAAAGCCGGCGACTACAGCCGAGTGGAGGCAGATGCGCTCGCGCAGGTGGCGGCCGGCGCGCAGATCCTCGACGTCAACGCCGGCATCCCGCTCGCCGATGAGCCGTGGATCCTCGCCGAGTGCATCAAGCTGCTGCAATCGATCACCGATGCACCGTTGTGCATCGACTCCTCCATCGTCGCGGCCCTCGAGGCGGGCCTTGCCGTGTACCAGGGCAAGGCGCTGCTGAACTCGGTCACCGGTGAAGACGAGCGACTGGAGCAGGTGCTGCCGCTCGTTCGAAAGTACGGCTGTGCCGTGATCGCGATTTCGAACGACGAGACCGGCATTTCAGAGGACATCAATGTGCGCTTTAACGTGGCGCGCAAGATCGTCGAGCGTGCAATGGACCACGGCATCCCGGCGAGCGACGTGATCGTGGATCCGTTGGTCATGCCGATCGGGGCGATCAACAGCGCGGGTCGCCAGGTCATGCAACTGGTGCGGCGCCTGCGCGAGGAACTGAAGGTCAACACGAGCTGTGGCGCCTCGAACCTGAGTTTCGGCCTGCCGAATCGCAACGGTCTGAATGCCGCGTTCATCAGCATGGCCATCGGGAGCGGCATGACCTCGGCCATCACGAATCCGCTCCACCCGGAACTGATGCAGGCCGTGCGCGGCGCCAATGTGATCATGGGCAACGATCCACAATGCGCTGCCTGGATGCGCAACTACCGCGAACCAGCCCCGGAGGGCGGCGAGGCCCGCGGCCGGCGCAGCACCCGGCGTCAGCGGACGCAGGACGAGCCAGGCGTTTCCGCATGAGCAAGGCCGCGCATCAGGAACCACTGGTCGTTTTCTCGCCTTCGGGCAAACGCGGCCGATTCGCGCGCGGCACCACGGTGCTCGCGGCAGCTCGCAGCCTCGGCGTGGATCTCGATTCCGTCTGCGGCGGCCGGGCGATCTGCGGCCGTTGCCAGGTGCAGGTCGTCGACGGCGAACTGGCGAAACACGGCATCGTGTCGCGGGCCGGCAGTGTTTCTGCCGAAGGGCCATCCGAGGTGAGGCTGAAAACCCGCGCAAAGATCAGCGCGGAACGCCGGCTCGGATGCCAGGCCCAAGTGCTTGCCGATGTCGCGATCGACGTGCCGGCCGACAGCCAGGTGCATCACCAGGTCGTGCGCAAGCCGTTCGAGGCGCACGACATCGACATCAATCCGGTGATCCGCGCTTTCTTCGTCGAAGTGGCGAGACCCGACATGCAGGATCCGAGCGGCGACCTGCAGCGCCTGCTCGCGGCGCTCGCCGCCGAGTGGCAGCTAAAGGGACTGTCGGTGTCACTGTCGGCGTTGCAGGGTTTGCAGCGGACTTTGCGGGAGGGCGATTGGCGGGTCACGGTCGCCGTGCGCGAGGAACGGGACATCATCGCCGTCTGGCCGGGATTCAGGGATCGCCTCTATGGTGTTGCCGTGGACGTGGGTTCCACGACCATCGCTGCGCATCTGTGCAACCTGACGAGCGGTGAGGTAGTCGCCAGCGCCGGCCGCATGAATCCGCAGATCCGCTTTGGTGAAGACCTTATGAGCCGCGTTTCATACATCATGATGAATCCGGGTGGCGAGGCCGAACTCACCCGAGTGGTGCGCGGCGCCATCAGCGAACTGGTCGCGGAGGCCGCAGCGCAGGCCGGTATCGTCGCGGCCGATGTGCTGGAGATGACCGTCGTCGGCAATCCGATCATGCACCACCTGGTGCTGGGCCTTAATCCCGTCGAGCTCGGCACCGCGCCCTTTGCACTCGCGAGCGACGCAGCCATCAGTATTCCCGCCGCGAGCCTTGGCATCGGGATCAACGCGGGCGCCAGTGTCTATGCCCTGCCCTGCATCGCCGGGCACGTCGGCGCAGACGCCGCGGGGGTGTTACTGGCCGAAGCGCCGTGGGAGCGCGATGAAATCTCGTTGATCGTGGATGTCGGCACCAACGCCGAGCTGATCCTCGGCAACCGCAGTCGCCTGCTGGCGGCATCGAGCCCCACCGGGCCGGCCTTTGAAGGAGCGCAGATCAGCGCGGGACAGCGCGCAGCGCCCGGCGCGATCGAGCGCATCCGCATCGACCGCAAGACGCTGGAGCCGCGCTTCAAGATCATCGGCTGCGAATTGTGGTCCGATGATCCCGATTTCGCGAAGAAGATGCCCGCCTGCGGCGTCACCGGAATCTGCGGCTCCGGGATCATCGAGGCGATCGCCGAACTGTTCCTGTCCGGGATCATCCTGGCGGACGGCACGATCCCCGCTGCGATGGCTGAGCGCTCGAGCCGGGTCATCAGCGAGGACCGGACATTCGCGTATCTTTTGCACGCCGGGCCACCGGAATTGCGCATCCGGCAGAACGACGTGCGTGCGATCCAGCTGGCCAAGGCGGCTCTCTATGCGGGTGCCAAGCTCCTGATGGATCGCTTCGGCGTCGCGCGTGTCGACCGGATCCGGCTGGCCGGCGCATTCGGAGCTCATATCGACGTCCAGTACGCGATGGCGCTCGGCATGATCCCGGATTGCCGGCTGGACCAGGTCTCTTCGGCCGGCAACGCGGCCGGCACGGGAGCGCGCATCGCGCTGCTCGATCACGCGAGCAGGGCATTGATCGAGGAACGCGTGCGGCAAGTGGAGAAGATCGAGACGGCGATCGAGCCGGACTTCCAGCGGCACTTCGTTGCTGCCATGGCGATTCCGCACCGTTCCGATGAATTTACCGAACTTGCGCAGGTGATGGACCTGCCGGCACCGCAGGCGACCGGGCAGGCGAACGCCCGCCGCCGGACCAGGCGCTGAGCAATGAGCAAGTCATTACGGGCGCGGCTTTCGGCCATGGAGTGCCAGGCCCTTGGGCACGCGGTGCGCCAGAGTTACATGGAGGTCTTCCCGAGCAAGAGCATCGAGCAAAGACTCGATGTCCTGGAGCCGCGTTCCTACGTTGCCATCACCTGTTCGCCGACGCACGGCGTCGACGTGACGCTTGATCTGACCGAGCGCGTGGTCAAGCGCGGTTTTCGCGTCGTGCCGCATATCGCTGCGAAGATGGTGCGCGACCACGGTCATTTGCAGGACATCATGCGCCGGCTCGACGACCTGGGCGTCGACAGTATCTTCGTGCCGGGCGGCGATGCCCCGAAGCCGCTCGGCGCCTACACGACCGCCCTGCAGCTGTTGCGCGACATTGCCGCTTTCGATCATCGCTTCCAGCACATCGGGGTCGCCGCCCATCCAGAGGGTCACCCGGCAGTCGATCCCGAGACCCTGTTGCGGGAACTTTCTGCCAAGCAGGCATTTGCGACCTACCTGGTGACGCAGATGTGCTTCGACGCAGCGGCGCTTGCCGACTGGCTGCGCCTGATTCGCGGCCGCGGCATCACCTTGACCGCATGGATCGGTCTGCCCGGCGTATTCGACCGCGCGGCGCTCCTGGCGGCGTCGCTGCGCATCGGTGTCGGCGCATCGCTGCGCCTGCTGCGCAATCGAAGCGGGCTCATCGGACGGCTGCTCGGGCCGAAAGTCTATCGACCGGACAGTTTTCTGTTCGAGCTCGCACCACGGCTGGCCGATCCGAAACTGGGCATCGCCGGATTTCACCTGTACTGCTTCAACCGGGTCGAGCAGTCGGAGAGCTGGCGCCGCCAGTTTGTCGCCCAACTTCAGCACAGCGCGTAACAGGCAACAGCCATGACGCGACGCAGCGGCAGGGACAAACGAGTGGTATCGGCGGTCCGGCAGCTGCCGTTCAGCCACCTGGTCAATCCCTATTCCCCCATCGAGGTGCTGAGCGCCGACCAGGTGGAGGCGATCATCGATGCGGCGCTCTCCATACTCGAGACTCGCGGCATGAGATTCCTCGAGGCAGGCAGTCGCCAGTTGCTGTGCGCGGCGGGCGCGGAATCCGACGAAACGACCCGGATGATGCGTTTCGATCGCGGGTTAGTCCTGGAGAAGCTTGCGCTCGCTCCTGCGAAATTCACGCTGCGTGCCCGCAATCGTGCGCACGACCTGCGCATCGGCGGCAATGATCTCGTCTTTTGCGCGGTGGGCGGGCCGGCGTTCTGCAGCGACCTCGACCGGGGCCGGCGACCCGGCACCCACGCGGAACTCTGCGACTTCCTGCGCCTCATCCAGAGCCTGAACATCCTTCACCAGGAAGGCGGCGGCGCCTTCGAGGCGATGGACCTGCCGCCCGAGTCGCGCCACCTCGACCTTTACCTTGCCCAGTTCACGTTGCTCGACAAGAACTGCCAGGCCTATGCGCTCGGCCGGGAACGCACGGTCGACTGCATCGAGATGACCTGCATTGCGCTCGGCGTCAGCCGTGAAGAGCTCGCAAAGGATCCGGCGGTGATGGCAATCGTCAACACGAATTCACCGCTGCAACTCGACATTCCGATGACCGAAGCCGTGATCGAGCTCGCTGCCTCCGGTCAGGCCTGCTGCATCACGCCTTTTACGCTCGCGGGCTCCATGAGCCCGGTCACGATTGCAGGCACGCTTGCACAGCAGACCGCCGAGGTGCTCGCAGTCGCCACATTGTCGCAGGTCGTGAAACCGGGCGCGCCAATCATCTACGGCTCATTTGCCTCGAATGTGGACATGCAAAGCGGCGCACCGGCGCTCGGCACTCCGGAGTACACGAAGGCTGCGCTGGCCAGCGGCCAGATCGCGCGCCGCCTGGGCCTGCCGCTGCGCTCGAGCAACACGACTTCGTCCAACTGCGTTGACGCCCAGGCGGCCTATGAAAGCGCGATGTCGCTGTGGGGCGCGATCATGGGGCATGCCAATCTCGTCTATCACGCCGCCGGGTGGCTCGAGGGCGGCCTGACCGCGTCCTTTGAAAAGCTGATCACCGACGCCGAGATGCTGCAGATGATGGCCGAGTTCCTGCGGCCGATCGAAGTCAACGCCGGCGAGCTGGCGCTCGACGCCATCGCCAGCGTCGAGCCCGGCGGCCACCATTTCGGCACGGCCCATACACTCGCCCGGTTCGAAACTGCCTTCTATATCCCGATGCTGTCCAGCCGCCAGAATTTCGAGTCCTGGCATGAAGCCGGCGGCCTGGACGCGGCCCGACGGGCGAACGGCATCTGGAAACAGATGCTGGCCGAGTACCAGCAGCCAGCGCTGGACCCGGGCATTGCGGAGGCGCTCACCGACTACGCGTCGCGCCGCAAGCACGAGATCGCCAACCGATAACCGCATCGAGGCGGGAGAAGCAGCATGAGACCCACGATCAATGTCCTGAGCGGCGATCTTATCGGCAGGATTCTGGCCGAGGCCAAGCGGATTTTGGCCGAAGTCGGCATGGAGATCCGTGGCCCCAGGATGCGCCAGCGCCTGCTTGATCACGGCCTGAAAACGGCGGATGGCGCCAATCGCGTGCTGTTTCCGCCGGAGGTCGTCGACCGAGCCATCGCCAGTGCGCCGAAGTCTTTCACGCTCTACGACCGCGACGGCCGGCCGCACGCCGAAATCGGCGATTACAACGTGCATTTCGTTCCGGGCTCCAGCGGGCTCAAGATCATGGACCACCGCAGCGGCGAGACCCGGCTCGCAAACTCGACCGATTTCGTCGAGTACGCCCGGCTCTGCGACGGTCTGCAGCACATCGCTTACCTGGCCACCGCGTTCTCGACCAACAAGGACATCGAGTCGCAGGTATCCGATGCCTGGCGCCTTTACATGACGCTCGTGACTTCCAAGAAGCCGGTCGTGTCCGGCGCCTTCGGCGAACACGGCGTGCCGCGCATGGTCGAGATGATGCAGCTGTTCCGCCGCGACCGCGCCGAGCTGGTCGCCAAGCCACTGTCGATCTTCACCGTAACGGCCACCGGCAACTTCCGCTTTGGCGAGGATTCCTGCCAGAACCTGCTCGACTGCGTCGAGGCCGGCATCCCGGTCGAGATCGTCCCGGTTACGTTGATGGGGCTCATTGCGCCGGTCACGCTGGTGGGCGCGCTGGTCTTTCACTGCGTGGACGTGCTGACCGGCATCACGATGGCGCAGATCATCAAGCCGGGGGCACCGGTATTGTTCGGCGGAGCGCCCGCCACTTTCCACATGAAGGCGGCCAGCGCGCCAATGGCGGCCATTGAAGCCCAGCACCTGAATGTCGGCTATGTCGCGATTGCCAGGTCTCTCGGCCTGCCGACCCAGGCCTACATGGCGCTCAGCGACGGCAAGTTCCTCGATGCCCAGGCCGGCGCAGAAACGATGACCAGCGCGATGCTCGCCGCGCTCGCCGGCGTCAACTCGGTGTCCGGCCCCGGCATGCTTGACTACGTCCTGACCTTCAGCCTGCCGAAGCTGGTCTTCGACAACGAAGTCTGTGGTCAATGCCTGCATTTCGTGCGCGAGATCCGTGTGCTCGAGGACCTCCCGGCGATGGAGCTCGTGAATGAGCTGCGCGCGAACGACCACCTGATCACGTCTCCGCATACGCTGAAGTACTGGCCGCAGGAGTTGTACCTGACCGACCCGGTCATCGACCGCGAGAATCGCGAGAACTGGGCCAAGGCCGGATCGAAGGAACTCTATCAGCGCGCCTGCGAGCAGGTGGACCGGCGCCTTGCAGCCTATGTGCCGTTTGAAACCGATGGCGCCGCTGACCTCGAGATGCGGCGCCTGATCAAGGCCGGCCTGCGGGAGCAGACCGAATTACCCGAATTGCCGCCACCCGCAGAGCATGCTGCCACTGAGGCCGCGGCAGGACGGCGCAACCGGCCAGGACGGAGGCGCGCCTGAGCAGCACAACTGCAAGGCGTGTCGCTACAATGTCTGCAATCTGCTGCCAGATCCGCGAGACCCGGAAGGAGGCATGATGCCGACCCTCAAGACAAGACAGCCTGCCCGATCTGGCGTACGCAGTGCGGCAGCGGTCTGTGTGCTGCTCTTCGGCCTTGCGCCGGCGATTACAGCAGCCCAAGCACCCGATCGAAACATCGTCCTGGTCACGCTCGATGGTGTTCGCATCCAGGAGCTCTTCACCGGCATGGATGCGCAGATTGCTGCGGCGGATGCGGATTCCGGCATCGAAGACATCAACGTCACGCGCAGTCGCTATTGGCGCGATACCGCAAGAGAGCGCCGCGAAGCGCTGATGCCATTCTTCTGGAAGACGCTGGTACCTGCCGGGATGGTGCTCGGCAACCAGGCGCTCGGTAGCAAGGTCACCGTACGCAATCCGATGTGGTTCTCCTATCCCGGTTATTCCGAGATACTGACCGGCCAGCCGCAGCCCGACGTGCAGAGCAACGATATCGTCCGCTATCCCCATCAGACCGTACTCGACTACATTCATCACACTCTCGAGTTGAACCCAGCCGAGGTTGCACAGATCGGCGGCTGGGACGGCTTCAAGATGGCCGCATCGCAGAGCGACGGCACCTTCTTCATGAACGGGGCATACGATCCGGTCCCGGCCGAGCTCAGCACGCCGGAGATGGACTACCTGGTCGGGCTGCGAAAACAGGTCATGGAATTGTGGGAAGAAGGCAGCAACGACGCGCTGACATTCCGTATCGCACTCGCATACCTGAAGCGACACGAGCCGAAAGTGCTCTGGCTGGGCTTCGGGCAGTCGGATGACTGGTCGCACGCGCGGCGCTACGACCGGCTGCTCGACTACCTGCACCTCGCGGACAGTTTCATCGGGGAACTCTGGGGAACGCTGCAATCAATGGATCGCTACCGCGATCGCACGACCTTGATCATCACGACTGACCATGGCCGCGGCCGCACGCCAAAGGACTGGGTCGACCACGACACCGGCATCGAGGGCAGCCAGGATATCTGGATCGCCATCATCGGGCCGGATACGCCTGCGCTCGGCGAGGTGAGCAATCACGCGGACGTCACACAAAGCGATATTGCGGCAACGATGCTTCAATATCTGGGCCTCGACTACCGCAAGTTCAATCCGGATGCCGGCCCGCCGATTTCCGGCAGCCTGAAGCCGCGTTAACGCCGCCCCAAGACAGGTTACGCATATGTCCAAGGATCCCGTGGAGCTCGAACTGGTTTCCACCATCGTACTGGAGAAGCTCCTTGGCTCGGGTGACGCCAAGGCTCGTGACGAGATCCGTCGCCTGGCCACCGGAAAGAAGGACGGGGTCCTGGCGCGAGAAACGGCGACGGGCCATTTCAGGATTGTCAGTCAGGATGAAGCGAAGAAACGCCTGGATGGTGGCGATCGGCAGCCTGCGCCCCACCCGGCGCGTGTCACGCAGAAGCCTGCGGCTGAGACAGTCCGGCAGTCAGCCGATGAGTTGTCCCTGGTGAGCACCCAGGTATTGCGGAAAGTCCTGAATCTCGAAGAACCGGCCAAGGAAGAAAAGCCGGCAGCCGGAATCATCAAGAAAGACAAGCACGGTGGTTTCAACCCGTACAACAACTCCTGATCAGCGTGTGGCCCTGCGCACACGCGTATCGCGTCCGTAGTAGTCGGGGTAGTCCGCCGATAGCCCCTTGAAGCGGCGGTGCATCCACAGGTACTGCTCCGGATGGTGCCGTATCTGGGCTTCGAGCAATGCAACGAAACGCGCCGTGTCAGCGACCGGATCATCGCTCGGGAAACCCTCGAGCTCCGGCCCGATGAAAACCCGGTAGCCCTTGCCATCCGGCAGGCGCTGCGGGAAATACGTCAACACGGCGGCACCGGTCATGCGGGCCAGTCGCGACGTGGCAGTCGTCGTCGCAGCCGGCGTGCCGAAGAACGGCACCATCGCCGCGCCTTTGTTGCGATAGCTCTGGTCCGGCGCGTACCAGACGGCACCGTTGTCTTTCAGGGCCCGCACCAGCGTGCGGATGTCGTCGTACTGGATCGCCCGCTGTGCGTAGCACGAGAATCGGCTGGCCATCAGTTCCGTCAGCACTTCGTTCCTGGTTGGCCGGTACAGGACGTTGAGCGGCACAACCGTGCCCAGGATGCGGGTGCCGATTTCAATGGTCGTGAAATGCCCGCCGACCAGGATGACGCCGCGTCCCCGGGCGAGTGCGCGCTGCAGATGATCGAGTCCTTCCACCTGTGCCAGCGAGCGCACGCGCTCGCCGTCACTCCACCAGGTGATCGCTGTTTCGCAGAGACCGATGCCGAGACTCTCGAAGTGCCGTTTCAGCAGCGCCTCACGCGCATCCGGCGGAAGCTCCGGCAGACAGATTTCGATATTGCGCCGCGCGATGCGGACGTAGGGAAGCGGCAACAGGCGGACGATCTGGCCGATCAGCCTGCCGATTTGCAGCTGCCAGCTGTAGGGCAACGGCTCGATCAGGCGCAGGCAGCCAATACCGAGCCAGGTCGGCCAATATCGTGGGGCCAGCATGCGTGGCCGGAGTTTCAGGCGCGACCGATCCAATCGATACCACCGGAAGTGACCCGATTCCAATATTACATCCCACGCGCATTCGACCGATGCGCTTCTCGCATGCCTCGATCATGCTGCTTGTCGATGCTCAGTGCCGATTCACGAGCCAGCGATGCAGGCGCGCGTCGAAAGTGCGGAAATGCTCGGAGAACCAGTTCGAGAGTCTTCTGCCAAGCGCCTCGGCGTCGTAATCAGCCGGCGATTCCACGGTATCCATGATGTCCAGGATGTCGTCCAGCAAACGCTCGTGATCGTCCTTGTGCTCGGCCGTCGAGGCATAGTTCAGCCTGCGCATTTCGCGCTCCTCGAGCGCAAAGTGGGCCGCAATGCGCGCATGGATTTCGCCCAATGCTTCCACGATCCGTGCCGCATCCGCATCCGGTTTCAGGGATCCATGCAGCGTATTGATCATCTTGATCAACTCGCGATGCTCGAGATCCACGTCCGGCAGGCCGATCGTGAAATCTTCACGCCAGACGATCAGGCTCACGGCATGTCCTCCACGTTCCTGGCCATTTCAATGCCAGGTGAATCCTTCGCCCGAGTGAAACTCGATGACGAAGTTCTGCCCGGGCGCGATGTCGATTGTGCCCGAACGCACCCGGTCGAAACCGCTTTCGCGGCCACTGTCGCGCATGCGCACGACAATCGCCTGCCGGCCGGCCGGAATCCGGAATGTCCGGAACACCGTGGCGGCGCCGTCGTCCCAGAGGCCCGACGGCCGATGCGTACCTTGATAGAGCAGTTTGCCGTCGCGTTCCAGTTCAACGTACACCGGCCAGCGTTCGCGGGGACAGTCAACCGGACGGCGCATGTTGGGTTTCAGATCATTCATCTGCTGTGGCGTCAGCGGCTTGCACTCAATCTTGGTGGCGGTTGCATGCCGGATCGCCAGCCGCACGACGGCCTCGTCCGGAGCCAGCTGGCGCCAGGACGGTTGCGTGGCGAAAACGGCGGTCACACCCGCAAACAGCCCGAGCAGCAGCGCCATACCGGCCACCCGGACGGGCACCGGCCAGAGCCGGCCGCTCGGCAGCGGACCGGGCTTGCCGGCGTCGCTCTTGCTGAGCCGGAGTGGCGGCAATGACGCAAGCCCCCTGCGAAATGCGCCCAGATCCGCGGCCCACGAAAGCGCCATGCGTTCACGCGGCACGCGCGCACGCAGCCAGGGGTCGCGCTGACCGGCAATGCGCTCCTCCGTCCAGCGCTGGCCGAAGCGATGGTAGCAGCTGTTCGCCGTGCAACCCGCGATCACGACGCCGTCGGCCAGCCGGCGCGCAAACACGAAATCGATGAACGACGGCGGCAACATGCCGATGCAGGGCATTTCCGCGACCGCGGAGTTCCGGCGCAACTCCGTGCCCAGATTCCCTGCGTGCTCGCAGGCGAACACGACGAGCCGATCCTCGCCTGCAAGCGATGCACAGGACTTCCTCAGCTGCTCCCGCAATTCAACGAGCGGCAACTGTGGCAGCTCGATGCCGGCCGAGAAGACGCTGGCGCTCCGGAACGGGGTCGCCGTCGGGCAGGCGCCGACGCAGAGACCGCAGCTGAGGCAACGATCGGCGTTTACGACCGCCTCTGACTCGTAGCTTTGCCAGTCACTGCGTGGCTCGAGCGACAGCGCTCCATACGGGCAATCCGTCACGCATCGGCCGCAACCATTGCAGTTCAGCAGACTGACTTTCGCTACCGGTGGAATGCTCTTGCGCGGCAGCCATGGCAGGAGCCCGAGCAGCAGCAGCGTACCGCCGAGCAGTTTCCAGACCGTTACCCCACCCCACTGCTGCACGAGCGGATAGATGTTCAGATAGAACCAGTCGAGACCGATCGTCGCCGGCACGGTATCCAGGTTCGCACGCGCCTGGCTCAGCGCCGGCAGCACGATCGAGAGTCCAAGTAGCGAGGCCAGCACCAGCAGGCTGAGTCCACGGGCCGGCTGAATTCTTGCGGCCGTCAGCCGGTTGATATGGATCCACATGAACAGCAACAGCAGGAGCGGCGCGGCAATATGGATGAAAGACATCAGCGTGAAGAAGCGGCCGGACAGGGACGATTCGCTGACGAAGTTGCGCGAAATGGGCTCACCGAACAGCGGTAGCGCGTCGAGAAGTTCCGCGCTGGTCACCGCAATGTGCTGCGCCATTACGTCCCAGACCAGCCAGTAGCCGGTGATGCCGCTCAGGTAGATGAGCATCAGCACCGGCAGACCTGTGATCCAGCTGAACCACTGCTTGCCGCGCATCTGGTCGAGCGCAAATTCGCGAAGCAGATGCGTCAATGCGACGAGCACCAGCCCGTCGGAAGCGTAGCGATGCAGGCTGCGCATAATGCCGCCAGCCCAGGGCTGCGCATGCGTCAGCGCCTCGACCGTGTCGTAGGCGCGAGTGATCCCCGTGTCGAAGAACACATACAGGTAAACGCCGCTGACTGCGACGATCCAGTAGAAGAACCAGCCGATTGCACCGAGCTGCAACAGAGGATTCCAAGCGGGCGTGAACGCACGGGAGCACAGCGCCTCGAGCGCGCTGAAAACGGCGCGCAGCCATTGCCGCGGACTCATCTTCACGAAGTCCTGCGCCAGCTGCGCCAGAGAAACACCGCGATCCCGGTGAAGCACATCACGCCGATCATGGCGCTCAGCACGATCGACCAGTCGAACTTGTAACGGCCGCTCTTCGGGTCGTAGACGGTGCAGAACAAGCGTACACCCTCGATCATGGCTTCCAGTGTGTCCTCTTGGGCCTGCTGCCCGAGTGCGAGGCGCTTCAGCGGGTCGACCAGCTGTGGCGGCTCGAACTCCTGCCCATACACCTGACGATACACGACCCCGTCAGAATCCACGATCGTCGCCTGGATCATGTGGTCGAATCCGCGCGGCGAAGGTGCAAAAGTGAAGCCGACCCCCGCCAGCAGCGTCCGGATGGTTGCCGCATCCGCTGAGCCGAATGTCCAGTCCTGCGAGAACGGCCCGCGCGCGCTTGCGAATTCACGCATCCGTGCCGGCGTGTCATTTTCGGCATCGAATCCGATGGTCAGCACCCTGAATGTCCCGGGCCCCAGCGCGGCGCGGGCGATGTCAGAAACCTGTCGCAGCCAGGTCGTGGTTGTCGGGCAGACGCCGAAACAACTCGTGTAGACCGGGCTGATGATCAGCGGACGGCCGCGAAATTCGGCGAGCGTGCGGCGTTTCCCGTTCTGGTCGGTAAATGCGAGGTCAGGCGCAAGACTGCGCCCGATTGCCGCCTGGCTTGCCCTCAGCGCGACCCGCGCGTCAAAGGCCGGCGCCTGCGGGTCCAGTGTCGATGCGAATGCCGTCGCCGCGATCAGCATCATCGCGACAACCCATGCCTGTTGCCGCACGATGCGCCCTATCGCATCGGCCAGATTTCGGACAGGTACTTCCAGTTGACGAAGTAATACAGCACGAAGGCGATGAAGAACACGCCGACGAGCGTCAACGTGCCCGGGATGCGCAAGGTACCCGCACTGCCGTAAGAAGCTACCGCGCCAGAAATGGGCTGTCCCGAAGGAGCTGCCAGGATGATCTTGTCGCGCACCGGCTTTCCGAAGAATACCGAGGCCACGACAATCACGATGAACATCAGGCCGCCGAGCGCGGCGGCAACTGCCGACATGCCATTGAGAGCCATTAGCAGGAATGCCGTCGGCGGGTAATTGAAATCAAACGGCGCGGACGCGAAGGTGATATCCCAGTGTCGCCGCGAAACACCCAGCGTTCCGGCCGCCATCATGAACAGCGAAATGCCTGCGACGCCCAGCCCGAACACATAGGGCTGCCACCTTGCCAGGGACGCGAACTTCACTTCACGCTGGAAGATCAGCGGTATCAGCACGTAGGTCATCGCCATGAACGCAAGCGTCGTGCCGGCAACAACGGTGCCATGGAAATGCCCGGGCACGTAGAGCGTGTTGTGCATGATGATGTTGATCTGCTCGGTACCCATCACGACACCGGAGATGCCGCCGAGGAAACCGAACATCACGAGTGACAGGAACATGCCGGAGAATGCCGGGTTGCTCCAGGGTGCCTTGCGCAGCCACTGGAAAACGCCGCTGTTGAAGCCGCGCGCGCGCTGGGCCGCCTCCATGGCACCCGGCACACTGAGACCGTGGATCATGCTGCCCAGCACCGCGAGGTACATGGCGTAGCTGGTGTTGAACACCTTCCACTCCGAGCTCAGACCGGGCTCCACCAGCAGGTGATGAGCGCTTGCCAGCTGCAGGAACAGGATGTACAGCAGGAAGGCGCCGCGGCTTATTTTTTCCGACAGCGGCTTGGCGCCGAACAGCATCGCGGCGATCGCATACCAGATCGCGACATGCGCCGACACGTTGATCTGCTGCGACGAATGTCCCATCGCCCACCAGACCAGTTTGTACATCAGTGGATCGATGTTGCTGACGAGGCCAATGGACCATAGCCAGGTCGGTATCAGGATGATCGCGCCCGAGGCCAGCGTGAACACAGCGATGATCGCTGCGGTCAGCGCACCAAAAGTCACAAGCGGAATGGAGCCCTGATAGGTCCTTTCATCGCGCGCGATCACCAGCGTCCCGAAGAACACGCCACAGGCGATCAATGCGCCGACGGCAAACAGGATCAGGCCGAGATAGAAGTGCTGTGCCGCCATCAACGGTGGATAGGACGTGAACATCACGGTCGACTGACCCTGCAGCACGGCCACATTCGTGACCAGGCCACCGGCCAGCATCAGCACAAACGCCGCCCAGGCCCAGCGCGGGGCCGCAAGACGTGAATTCAGCAGGATCGCGGATGCGAAATACAGCACCGCAATCTCGAAGAAAATGATCCACAACAGCAGCACATCCAGGCCGTGCGCCGTCAGGGCCAGGTAGAACCAGTCGGCGGGCAGCAGGTGCACCGCCGGCCAGCGCGTCAGCGCAACGGAAAGGCCGAACAGCCCGCCGATGGCGAGGAACACGACTGCCGCGACGGCGTTCGCCTTGATGAGCGCCTGCGCGCTCAGGTCGATCTTGAGGCCGGTCGTCGGGCAGGTGCGGAATATCGTGTTGCTCATGCTTTCCTCCGTCACCGGTCCACGACGAAGATCTTGCCAAGCATCATGTGGTGGCCCAATCCGCAGAATTCATTGCAGACGATCGTGTACTCGCCGGACTTGTCCGGCGTCATCGTCAGCACGTGCTCATAACCCGGATGCACCTGCACGTTGATGTTGATCGGCTGCAGCGAGAATCCGTGCTGCAGGTCGAGCGAAGACAGATGCAGCCGATAAGTTTGCCCGCGTTCGAGTTCCAGCACCGGATACCAGAGCCACATGCGGCCCAGCAGGTAGACGTCTGCGCCGGCGGGCGGCTTGACCACCGGCACGCCATTCATTTCACGCGCCTGCCAGTCGGCGATATTGCGCTCCACCTTCGCGTAGAAGGCGTTGGGCGTCGTCCGGTAGGTCTCGGTTGCGAGATTCTGCGAGCCGGTCGCATGCCAGTAGATCATCATGAAGAACATGACGAGGCCCCAGGCAAACGCGACTGCGATCCAGATCAGCTCGACACGATGGACCGGCTTGGACCACCAGATCTTGTCGGTCGGGGAGGTAATGGCCATGACTTGCCTCCAGGGCCGTTAAGGCGCGACCGGAATCTGGACCAGTTCCAGGATGCCCCAGATGATGTACAGCACCGTGGGCACGACGACGCCCAGGAACAGCAACAGGAAATGGTTGTCGAGGACCCGTTGCATGAACGGGATGCGCACCGGCTCTTCGCCGGCTGCTGGCTCCTTTTCGGACATAAACCCCCCCCTTGCCGGCGGGATACCCTGCCCGCGTGCCGCGAGAGTCGCAAACAGGGGCTCCTGGCGCCTTGATCTGGATCAATTCCCCATTGCCAGCGGCAGCAGGCGGCGAATCAAGGCGAATGTCACCAGCGCCATGGACAGCAGCAGGGCGAAGAAGACAAGGGTGCGGTGCTCAAATACGCGCCCGGCGCGGGCCTCGACCAGGCGCAGGATCCAGTCGGCCAGGAGATAGAGCACGACCCCGGTGATGGTGTAATAGACAGCCGCCATCGCAATCCCCCAGGGGCCGGAAAGACCGTCGCAGGCCCGGAACGGGCCTCCAATCGCCGCGAGGGCGGCCCCATGGCCGCCCTCGCATCAGTCAGGGCTCAGTCGTCCTTAGCTAGCGTGGATTTTATACATTGTTGCATTGGCGACTTCGAAGCGCCTGACTTCCGGAATGCCCTCGAAGGTGTCGCTGAGGGTCTTCACGATTTCCGGATAGACCTCCTTGTCATACTTGCGCTCATCGGCTTCCGTGTTCCAGAAGCTGATTGCGACCGATTCGCCGCGATTGGCGTCGAAGAACGACACTTCATCGCGGAAGCCCGGCTGCTTCTTGAGCGTGGGGATGATCTTCTCTTCGAACCTGCGGGTCACCAGGTCAAACTTGCCTGGCTTCAAATGAGTCGTGACCAGTCTTGCAAACATGGCTGTCTTCCTGATTTGCGATGAAACGACGACGTCGAGTTAGATCTCGGCGCACCCTTATGGCGGGCTAACGCTCGTCATGAAAACAATGAATCATGGCTCGAATGGCTGGGCAATACGCAGTTATACGTAGCTTGGAGAAGAACCGGTCGGCTTCAGCCGACGCCGCGATTGTCGATGCGTTCCCTTTCCGCGACCTTCTCGGGTTTCGCAGACACCCACATCTGATACATGGACACGACCCACATGAATGCGAAGCTCAGGCCCATCATCGCGCCGGCGCACATTACCACCCAGGCGAATGGGTGAAACAGCTTGGTGAAATACCAGGAACTGACATCCGCCGCGAGGGCGATGAAGGGCGCGACGACCACCAGGCACTTGAACCACACCGGCCGCACGTAGGCATGGCTGAAGATGAACCCCAGAATGAAGAATATGAAGCTGAGCCCGAACAGGTGGATATGCGACACGCGCACCAGCGTAAAAATGTCGGTACCCGTGTCCTGCTCGGTAACTTTGATCAGGTTGTCGAATCCACTGAGATTGACCAGGTGCGGGTTGCTGCCATCGTGGCAACTCATGCAGCGCTCATCGAGGACCGGCCTGATCGACGTCTCGTACGCGGCACGGTCTGAACCTTTCTGCACCCAATCGACGATCCCGTTCAACTCGTCGGCCGGTAACATAGTGGACATCGGCCCCCGCAAGGCCGATTCGAGGCGCGACGCCTCGCCGCTGCCGGTATAGGCGATCACGAGGTCCTGATATGACATCCCCGATGGATCGCCGTCCCGCCCCGAATAGGTGTGGAACAGGTAAAGCAGCGCGAACAGGTAACCGAGGCTCAGCATGATCAATACCGCCGTGTACAGCGCACGCAGGCTGTAAGGCAGTTCGGAATAGTGGCGATAATGCCGGTGCAGCGGGGCTTCAGTCATGGTTGGTTCCCTTCGATCTTGCAGGCCGGGTCAATCGGGCATGAGCCCCGCCTACTTCTTTCTTGCGGGCAGCACCACGTACACGACAGCACGCGCTTTCTGGCGCGAATAGTAGGCTGCGAGGTCCTTGACATCGGCGGCCGTCAGCGCGGTGGACATGGCAGCCATTGCCTGGCTCTTGCGCGCACCCGTCCGATAGGCATCCAGCACGATTTCCAGGTATTCGATGCGCTGCGCGGCCAGCGCCGGCAATCGCGGGTCGGTGCTGTTGCCGTTGATGCCATGGCAGCGGTCGCAACGCTGCACCCATTCTGCCGTATCGAGAACCTTGCTCACTTTCGGTGGCTGCGGCTGCTGGCTCGCATAGTAAGCCGCCAGATCCTTCGCAACGGCGTCGCTGGTCGATGCCGCAGGACCCTTCATCATCGGGTCGGCACGCGATCCGTCCTTGTAAGCGCGCATCGCCGCAATGAAGTACTGCCCGTCCTGACCGGCGAGACCTGGCGCCGAGTCCGTTCCGACTCCGGCCGCGCCATGGCAGGCAGCGCACGCGGCAGCGGCGGCCTTGCCGGCAGCCTGGTTTCCAGGTGCCGGAGTCTGCGCCTTGCCCGGCTTCTGTGCCGCATAAAAGAGCGCGATGTTGTTCATTTCGGCATCACTCAGCCCGACGACCATCGCCTTCATCATGTCGTGCCTGCGCTGATCCTTCTTATAGGCACTCATGGCCGCGACCAGGTACTTGGGACTCAACCCAACCAGGCTCGGCATTCCCGGGATCTTGCTGATCCCGGTCTCGCCATGGCAGCCTGCGCAACTGGCCGACGCTGCCTTTCCGGCGCTGACCGGATCGGGCCCTGCCGCGGCGGGCTTGACCGACGCCACTGACGCGGGCTGAGCGGGATCCAGGGCCGCGTAGTAGGCGGCCACCTTGAACAGTGCATCGTCGCTCAGGAATTTGGCGGCGTCGGCCATCATGTTCTTGCCTCGGGCGCCTGCCTTGTATGCCTGCAGCTCGATGTGCAGGTAAACCGCGCGCTGGCCGGCGATATGCGGAACGCCCTTGGTCGTACTGATGCCGACCGGGCCGTGGCAACGGGCGCAGGAGGCGTCCGCCAGGCGCTTGCCCTCGGCGACGTCTTGCGGGGTCGCGTACGCGGCACGGAAATCGTCGGTCGCGCCGGGCTGGAATGTCTCCACCGCAGCCAGCGTGGTCGGCAACGAACTGGCGGCGATGAATCCCCCGATCAAGATCAGGCGCGCATTGAAAGCGGGCCCTGCGCTATGTGCCATAGATCTCACCTCGGGCCGTGTCCGGGGCACTATTGGACATACTATCCAAAGCCGCTCCGCGAATGTGCAAACCGCTGCAGCCTACGCGGCTCGCGCGAACCTGACTTGATCCAGATCAATCCGCAAACGTCGCGGCATGATAACTTGCGCATGCAAGATATGGCAGAAAGCCATATTTGTGGGTTTTTTCGGATACGAAATGGTCGCGGTTCGCCCCAGAGACAGATGACTTGCCAACTGGACATCCCTCGTTATCGGCCGGAAAGGAGATTGAGATGAAACGGGCAATGCTGATCGTTCTTGGGGCGCTGGCGGCGTCGCTGGTGGCAGGAGTCGCCTCCGCTGCCGATGGGAAGGCGGTATGGGACAAATCCTGTGCGGGCTGCCATGCGGTAATGGCGCCGAAGTTCGGCGACAAAGCGGCCTGGGCCCCGCTCATCAAGCGGGGCGCTGCGGATCTGACTGCGTCCGTCATGAAAGGCAAGGCACCGATGCCGCCCAAGGGCGGCGCCGCTTCGGAAGCGGACGTCAAAGCGGCCGTTGAATACGTCATCGGCCAAATAAAATAGCTGCCCAGGCGGGCGCTTCACCGGAGGGCTACCGATGATCAGGCACGTCGGTTACGGGGGGGCGCTCTTTCTCTGGGTGTTCATGCTGGTTGCATGCGCGCCAAGAAACGTGAGTTTCAGCGCCGACGTGCAGCCGATCCTCAAGCAACGCTGCCTGGAATGCCATATGCCGGGCGAGGCCGGATACATCGCAAGCGGCTTCGACATGAGCAGCTACGAAGCCTTCATGAAGGGCGGCAAGTACGGGCCGTTCGTGGTGCCCGGCGATCCGGTAACCAGCACCCTGAACATGCTGGTCGAGGGCCGGGCGCATTCCTCGATTCGCATGCCGCACGGACGCGAGAAGCTGACCGACCGCGAGATTGAAACCCTTCGGGTCTGGGTGCAGCAAGGCGCGAAGAACAACTAGACCAGGTGCAACTGTTGATGGAGGTACGCCGGAGCGCCAACTGCAAGGCGGAAGTCCATGCCCAAGCATATCGTTCGTCTCCTGCTGCTCATGGCGGCTGCCGCAGTCCTTGGGTATGCCGCGAAGATCTTTTTTACACCTGAGTCGTTCTACAAATTCGGGCCGTATCGCGCGGCCTCGGTTCCCGAGCTGGCGGCCCAGGATCCGGTCTTCCAGACGCCACGCTACTGCCAGGCCTGCCATGCGGAACGCCACGCGCAGTGGTCGGCCAATAGTCACAAGTCCGTGAGCTGCGAGGTATGCCATGGCGCGGCCAAGGGGCATCCGCAGAACGGCAAGCTGCCGATTCCAGCTGACACGGTCAAGCTGTGCAGTTTGTGCCACGAGGCGATGCCGGGGCGGCCGCGGACGCAGCCGCAAATCGAGGTCGCGCAGCACTCGTCCGGCCAACAGTGCATCGTCTGCCACAACCCCCACTCGCCCAAGATAGCAGCCGCCGCCGTGATGGTGGCCGGCGACGCCACGGCGGGAGCAAAGCGCGCAGCTGCCTGTGCGAGCTGTCACGGCGCCAACGGAATCAGCCCGAACGACACCTGGCCGAACCTGGCCGGGCAACACGCCGTCTATCTCGCCCGGATACTCGGCGCGTACAAATCCGGCGCGCAGAAGGACGTCATGATGACGCCTATCGCGCAAGCGCTGAGCAATGCCGACGTCCAGGATCTCGCTGCTCATTACGGCAGCCTGAGTTGCAAGACTGTGCCGATCCAAACCGCAATTGGCGACGCCGCCGCGGGCAAGGTGCTGGCGAACAACTGCACCGCTTGCCATGGCGCGACGGGTGTCGCCAGCAACCCGGCCTGGCCGAGCATCGCCGGACAAAAGCCCGGCTATCTCGTCAACGCGCTGAAGGCCTTCCGGGCCGGCCTGCGTGAAGACCCGATGATGGCAGGCGTCGCCCGCAGCCTGAGCGACGCGGACATTGCGAATCTCGCCGCCTATTACGCGGCGCAGAGCTGCAGCCCAGCAACGCCATGAAGGAAGACGCCATGAACGACACATCCAGGCCTCAATCGGACGCGCGGCGTGCGTTTTTGAGTCAGCTCGGCCTGGCTGCAACCTACACGGGGGCCGTTGCAGGCTTCGGAGCCCTCGGCGTTGCTCAGGAATCCTCCGCAAAGAGCGAATCGCCCGCTGCGACCGAGTCGTTTCCGACGCCGGATTACGACTGGACGCAGCATCAGTGGGCCTTTGGTGTCGATGCCACGAAGTGCATCGGCTGCCTGCGTTGCGTCGAAGCCTGCAAGCGCGAGAATGACGTCGCTGGGGACGCGCATCATTTCCGAACCTGGGTCGAGCGCTACGTCTACATCGAAGGCGAGACCCGGGCACGCGTCGACAGCCACCACGATCCCGTCAATATCGCGGCCTCCGGTTCCGAAGGCGAATACCGGTTCGCCAACCGCTACAAGGATGAAAAGGTCGAGAAAGCCTTCTTCGTGCCCAAGCTCTGCAATCACTGCACGCATCCCGCCTGCGTGCAGGTATGCCCGGTCGGTGCAACTTACCGCACCGAGGACGGCGTCGTGCTGATCGATCACGACTACTGCATCGGCTGCCGTTACTGCGTGCAGGCCTGCCCCTACGGCGCCCGGCTCTTCAACGAAGAACAAGGCGTGTCCGACAAATGCACTTGGTGCTATCACCGCATCACGAAGGGGCTGCAGCCCGCATGCGTCGAAGTGTGCCCGGTCGGTGCGCGTGTTTTCGGCGATATGAACGACAAGCAGAGCCCGATCAGCCTGTTCGTCCGCAATAACCGCGTGCAGGTGCTCAGGCCCGAGTCGGGCAATGCCCCGAACGTCTTCTACGTCGGCATCGACAGGGAGGTCGTCTAGTGGAGACGCTCGTCAACGCCGCACCGTTCACTGGCTACGTCTACCCCAACGAGACGATCATTCCGTGGACCGTGCTCATCGTCGTATACCCCTACCTGACGGGACTGGTGGCCGGTTCATTCACCGTGTCGAGCATGTACCAGGTGTTCGGGATGGAGCGCTTCAAGCCGGTCGCGCATCTTGCCCTGCTCGTCTCGTTGTGCTGCATGCTCATCGTGCCAATGCCGCTCCTGCTGCATCTCGGCCATCCCGAGCGTGCGCTCAACTCGATGATTACGCCGCACTGGACCTCCGCCTTCGCCGTCTTCGGTTATGCAGCCGGTTTCTATATCATCCTGCTGATACTGGAAACCTGGTTCGTGTACCGCCCCTACATCGTGCAGCAGGCGCGGGAAGGCCGGGGGCTGCTGCGGTGGTTCTATCAGATGCTGTCGCTTGGATCGGACGACCTGTCCGAAAAGGCGCTAAGCTACGACCGCAAGTGGATTTTTGCACTCGCCGTCATCGGGATCCCTTCCGCCCATGGCCTGCATGGCTACATCGGCTTTGTGTTCGGGTCATTGAAGGCCCGCGAATGGTGGTCCTCAGATCTCATGCCGCTCGTATTCCTCTTTTCTGCGATCATCTCCGGCACTGCATTGTTGATCGTGATCTATGTCGTGTCCTGCTGGCTGCGCAAGGTCCCGGTTGATCTGCCCTGCCTGAAGGGCATGGCGTATGCGCTGTGGGGTTTCATGATGTTCACGCTGTTGCTCGAGGGCGTGGAGTTTGCCAGCCTGGTCTATCGCGGCCGGGAGGGAATCGAGATAATCATGGAGTACGTGAAGGGTCCGCTCCTGATCACTTTCTTTTTCCTGCAATTTGGCGTTGGTTCGCTGGTTCCGCTGACCGCGCTTTCGTACATGATCTGGCGAGGCACCACCGGCCGCGCGCTGGTCGTGGGAGTCACCACAAGCGCCGCGCTCGTGCTCTTTGCGGTCCTGATGATGCGCTGGAACGTGGTCATTGGCGGACAGGAAATCTCGAAGACCGGCAAAGGACTGGTCGACTATCAACCGACCGTCCTCGGCCGGGAAGGCCTGCTGGCCGCGGCCTCGCTGGTCGTCATGCCGCTGATCTTGTTGTCGCTGGCGGTCAAACTTTTTCCACCCTGGGAGAAGCGGTTGACGCCATCGCCCACAAGCAACGCGTCATGATGGTGCCAGCCGCGTTTCCCGTGCGTCTTGCGCGACTTGCTGCCTCAATAACGGCGGGCGCAATTCTCCTGGCGGGGCCGCAACCGGCCATCGGCGCCGACAATTCATTGTGCCTGGCCTGCCACGGCAACGAAGGATTCGCGATGCCCGACGCCAACGGGCAGATGCGCTCGCTGCACGTCATCAGAGAGAAATTCGAGTCGAGCGTGCATGGCAAGCAGCTGTGCGTCGGGTGCCACAAGGACATCACGGAAATTCCGCACCAGAAGAACGGGCGCATCAAGGTCAGTTGCGTGCAATGCCACGAGGAACTGTGGGCGGCCGCCCAGAAAGAGAACGGGACAGAAGAATCCGGGAAACTGGGCATGGTCGTGCAGCAGATCGACCGTTACATGAAATCCATCCATGCACGGCCGAACATCGAGGATCAGTCACGCACCAATGCGACCTGCTACAACTGCCACGACGCCCATTACGTTTATCCGCAGGGCAGCACCGTACGCGCCGAATGGCGCCTGAATATTCCGAACACATGCGGGAAATGCCATACCAGGGAACGCGAGGCGTACGCGACTTCCGTGCACGGCAAGGAAGTGCTGGAGAAAGCCAATCCCAAGGCGGCCATCTGCTCGGATTGCCATACCACCCATGACGTCGAGAACCCGGCCATGGATTCGACGCGCCTCGTCATCACGAAGAATTGCGGAAACTGCCACCAAGGCAGCCTGAAATCCTATGCGCAGACCTATCACGGTCAGGTGAACACGCTGGGCTACGCCTACACGGCCAAGTGTTTCGACTGCCACGGAAGCCATTCGATCCAGCGTGTCAGCGACCCGGCGTCCACGGTGCACCCCGGCAATCGCCTGCAAACCTGCCGGAAGTGCCATCAGAACGCGAGCGCGGGATTCGTCACGTTCGAGCCGCATGCCACGACCCATGACTACAAACGCTATCCCTACATGTGGCTGGCGTCGAAATTCATGCTCGCGCTGATCACCGGCGTGTTCCTCTTCTTCTGGACCCATTCGGCGCTGTGGTTCTATCGCGAGCACAAGGACCGCCAGGCGCAAAAGACCAGGCCGCATGTCAAGACCAATGACCTGCCGCAATTGCAGGGCAAGTACGTGCGGCGTTTCGGGATCGGCTGGCGGCTCGTACACCTGTTCTTCGCGGTGGCCTTGATGATCCTCTCCCTGACCGGGATGGCAGCCTTTTACGCGGAGGCCGGCTGGGCGGCGGCCATCATGCAGGCGCTGGGCGGCCCGAAAGTGGCGGCGATCATCCACCGGGTGGCTGCGGTCGTCATCCTCGGGTTATTCATCGGGCATGTGCTCTTTTTCATGGTCCGCTTCGTCCCGCGTTGGAGGACATTCAACTGGTTCGGGCATACCTCGCTCGTGCCGAGCCTGCAGGATGTGAAGGACATCATCGCAATGTTCCGCTGGTTCTTCGGCAAGGCGCCGCGGCCGGTCTTTGGCCGCTGGACCTACTGGGAGAGATTCGACTACTGGGCGCCGTTCTGGGGCCTGACGATCGTCGGCGGCAGCGGCCTGATGCTGTGGTTCAAGGAATGGACCGCAGCAATCTGGCCCGGCTGGATATTCAACATCGCTACGCTCGCTCACGGGGAAGAAGCCTTCCTGGCAATCCTTTTCCTGTTCACCGTCCATTTCTTCAACAATCACTTCAGGCCGGACAGGCTCCCGCCACCTGATATCGTGATGTTCACGGGCGCCGTGCCGCTCGAGGACTTCAAACGGGAGCACACCCTTGAATACGACGAGCTGGTCGCGACAGGCCAACTCGAAAAGCACCTGGTGGATGTCCCATCACAGGCGATGACCCTGGGTTCGAGGATCCTGGGTATCGTGCTGCTCGCGTTCGGGTTGACGCTACTGGTCCTGGTGCTCGTCGGCTTTGCCGGCAGCGTGGCAGCAGGTGGGTGACGGTGCAATAATCGATCAGGCTTCGAGGTTTCCTATGAAACATCTGATGTTCGCTATTGCCCTCTCGGTGGCGCTCGTCGGCTGCGCGGACAAGGAGAAATCGGCCACGACGCCTGAGCCGCTGCCAGCAGCCGACGTCAATGCTGGCAAGATTCTTGCGGAGCGGGACTGCAAGGGCTGCCACGGGCTGGATGGCCGGGGCACGGCGCCCGGCATCCCGCACCTCGCGGCGCAGGCCCAACGTTATCTGCTCGCATCCATGAAGGCTTACCAGGAAGGCAAGCGCACCCATGCTGCGCTGCGCGACATGGCGGGTCAAATGAGCGAAGCGGACCTGCACAATGTGCTTGGGTACTACGCCAGCCTGCCGCCCATCGCGACCGCCCCGGCGACTGCTCCGGTATTCCTTCCCTACGAGAATGGCAAGGCACTGGCCGCCGACTGCACAAAGTGCCATGGCGAGGACGGCAACTCGACCAAGCCCGGCATGCCGAGCCTGGCCGGCCAGCAGTCCCATTATCTTGTCGTCGCGGTCCAGGAATACCTCAGTGGCGTGCGAAAGACGGATCCGATGCATTCCCTGCTGCGCCCCCTGAGCAAGCTCGATGCGGAAAGCGTGGCGCTTTATTTCGCCTCCCAGACACCCGTGCAACGCAGCGCGCCGTCAATCGGTGATCCGGTGGCGGGAGAACCGCTGACCGCGGTGTGCGGCGGCTGTCATGGCTCCCACGGCGTCAGCACCGACACAGCGACGCCAAATCTTGCGGCCCAGGACGCCCGGTACCTGGTGAATGCCATCAAGGCCTACCCCAAGGCCCGCCGGCATGAAGGCATGGAAGCCTATGTGGCCGACCTGAGCCAGAAGGACATCGAAAACATCGCCGCGTTCTATTCGATCCAAAAATCCAGGCCAGCCGAGAAGGGACAGACGATCGTTCAGGACGTGATACAGAAATGCAATCGCTGCCATGACGTCAATGTGGACAACGCTTCGATGGCGGTTCCAAAGATCGATGGCCAGGACAAGGATTACCTGATCATGGCCCTGCGGGCCTATCGCGATGACCGACGCGAGAGCTCGATGATGCACAACATGAGCCTGCCTTACAGCGACTCCATCATCGAAAGCGTCTCATCGCACTACGCGAACCGGCCGGGCCGCTAAGCGCAGAACCGGTCTGATATCTCCAGCGCCCCATCGCCGTTGGCCCGGTTCAACGGAGTGCGCGATTGGCTTTGAGTTGCGAACGAATCGAGAGCGTCACGAATGCGCCCCTTGTCGAAGTCCGCTACCAGTTCGCGGAAAAGCAGTGTCCGAGCTTGTTGAGCCGCTCCATGTCCTTCAACGTGACCTCGCGCCGGTCAACGGAGACGAGTCCATCCTGTTCGAAGCGGGTGAAGGCACGACTGACGGTTTCCGTGGCGAGCCGCAGATAGTTCGCGATGTCGCGCCGCGACATCGCGAGCGTCAGGTTCGTCTCCGAGTGGCCGCGCGCTTTCATTCGCGAGGACAAGGACAGCAGGAATCCCGCGATACGCTCCTCGGCGCTGAAATCACCCGCCAGCGCATGACTCAGTGCCAGCTCCTTTGACAGCAGGCGCAACATCGAGTGCTGCAACCCGGGCACCTCACGACCGAGTTCGGCGACCTTGGCATAGGGAAGCTCGCAGACCGACGCCGTATTGAGCGCAACGCCATTACACTGGTGCCGCTCCGGCCAGATGGCGTCCAGCCCGATCAGCTCGCCCGGCAGGTGGAAGCCGAGCACCTGTTCCCGTCCATTGGGCTCGACCAGGTAAGACTTGAAGTAGCCGCCGCGCACCGCGTAAATGACCCGCAGCGGATCGCCGATGCGAAACAGGTGTTCGCCTTCGTTGATCGGGCCGCGTGAAGTGACGAGCTCCTCGAGACGCCGTACTTCGCCCGGCAACAGGCCCATGGGAAGGCACAGTTCCGAGAGGGAACAGGTACTGCAGCTACGGCGCAGCTGGTAGAGATTGAGCGGTGACGGGGTTGTGGTGCCAGCCAAGTGCCGGACCCTCGTGTGCAAAGCGCCATTGTACACGGCGGGTCGACATGGGGCGGACCGTCAGACGACGCGGGAAAACCGCCTGGTGCTGTTGTCCGACTGTTCGCCCAGATAGGCGTCAAACTTCATTGCGATCGCGCGAACCAGCAAGCGCCCGAGCGGCGTGACGGTGATGCGCTCATTTTCGATCTCGGCCAGGCCGTCCTCGACGAGCGGCGCCAGGCTTGCAAGCTCAGCGGCGAAGTGCAGGCTGAAGTCGACGTCGAATCTCCGGCCGAAATCACGCATATCCAGTATCCCGCGACACATCAGTTCCTGGATCACGGCACGACGCACACGATCCTCGCGCGTCAGTTGGTGGCCGCGCCAGATCGGCAGGCGCCCGGTGTCGAGCGAGCCAGCCCAGTCATCCAGCAGCCGGTGGTTCTGGACGTAGAACCCGTCGCCCATCTGGCCGATGGCGCTCATGCCGAGGCCGATCAGGTCCAGTCCGGCGCGGGTCGAGTAACCCTGGAAATTGCGCTGCAGGCTGCCCTGGGCCAGCGCGACCGAAAGTTCGTCGTCGGGAAGCGCGAAGTGATCCATGCCGATATAGACGTAGCCGGCAGCGGTCAGCTTGTCGATCGTGACGCCCAGCAGCGCGAGCTTGACCTCCGGCGGGCACAAGTCATCGGACTTGATCTGCGTCTGTGCCTTGAAGATCTGCGGCAAGTGCGCGTAACTGTAGGCCGCTACGCGGTCAGGACGAGCTGCGATAACCTGCTCGAGTGTTCGCGCAAATCCGGTCTCGGTCTGTTTCGGCAGTCCATAGATCAGGTCGACGGACACCGATCCGAATCCGTGGCGCCGCGCATCGGCCATGACAGCTAGGACCTTTTCCTGCGGCTGTAGCCGATTGACCGCCCTCTGGACGTCCGGGTCGAAGTCCTGGACGCCGAGGCTGATGCGGTTGAAGCCGAGCCCGGCGATTGCCGCGAGCCTTGCGTCATCCACGGTGCGCGGATCGACTTCGATCGAGTATTCGCGCAAGCTATCGTCACGCAGTGAAAAGCTGTGGCGCATGAAGCGCATCAGCTCGCCGAGTTCCGCATCGTTGAGAAATGTGGGCGTGCCACCGCCGAAATGCAGCTGATCCACATTCCGGTCCCGGTCGAACAGGCGGGCCTGCAATTCGATCTCGCGCTGCAGGCGGCTCAGGTAGCGGGTACCCGCCGTACGGTCGCGCGTGATGACCCGGGTGCAGCCGCAGTAGAAACAGGGGGCCGTACAGAACGGGACGTGCACATAGATCGACAGCGGGCGCGGGATCGGGTCGTCATTGGACGCCCTCGCGGCCTTCAGGTACTCGGCCTCGCCAACGGACTCGCTGAACTGCGGGGCGGTCGGATAGGAGGTATAGCGGGGCCCCGGCACGTCGTAACGGCGCACGACCGCGGCATCGAAGCGGACCCCGACTCCCATGGAGTGGAAGTCTGCGGCAGGGCGCGTTCGGGCAGCATTGATCTGCGTCAGTCGGCGGCCGCCCCCCCTCGCCGCCAGCCATGAACCCATTCCACGAACGTGTCCGGAGCAAGCGGCCGGGCGTAGTGGAAGCCCTGGGCGAAGTCGCAGCCCAATGCGATCAGCTCCTGCGCGACCTTCTCGTCCTCGACGCCCTCGGCGACGACTGCCAGGTCGAAGGCATGTCCCAGGGCGATGGTCTGCTCGACGATCCGGCGGTCGGCCTTGTCGGCGAGCATGTTCATCACGAAAGATCTGTCGATCTTCAGCTCGTGTGCGGGTATTTCCTTCAGGTAGGACAAGCAGGAATACCCGGTGCCGAAATCGTCGATCGAGATGCGCACGCCCCGTTCGCGCAGATCGGACAGCACGCGGTGACTGCGCTGCCGATCGATCATCAGTGCATTTTCGGTGACTTCGACGGTCAGCCGAGACAGCTCTACGGACCAGAGACCCGCGGCACTCTGGACCATGTTCACAAGGTCCGGGTTGCAAACCAGTGACGGAGTGACATTGACGGCGACAGACAGGCGCCCGAGCGATTTCGGCCATTCGCTGAGCTGACGAAGCGAGCGATGGAAGGCGAATTGCGTCAATGGATCGATCTGGCCTGTCATCTCGGCGACGTCAATGAAGATCTCCGGCGGTACATTGCCGGCCTCCGGGCGGTTCCAGCGCATCAGCGCTTCAGCACCGACTATTCGCATGTCTGGCAGCGCGATCTTGGGCTGGTAGTTCAGGACCAGGTCGCCATGCTCCAGGGCGGTCGCGAGTTGCGCCTCGAGATCCCAGCCGGCCACCAGTTCGCCCGCTTTGCCCGCGGTGTATACGGTGACAGGCTGCGATGTCTTCCAGGCTTCAAGCAGAGCAATTTCACTGCACTGCATCAGCTCCTCGGGCGTGTGGCCATGAGCCGGGAACAAGCCGATGCCGACCGACAGCCGGACCGTCGACTGTTGCCCGCCAGCCGACAGCGGTTCAGCGCCGGAACGCAGGATCTTGTTGGCAGCCAAGATCGCATGGCCCTGGTTGCGCAGATTCGACAACACGAAGGCAAACTTGCGGTCGCTGAGCCGCGTGAAGTAATCCCCCGGGCGCAGCACCTGGGCCAGGCGGTTGCGCAACTCGTCCAGCATGCGGCCGGCGTTCACATGACCCGCGCTCGCATACAGGCGTTCAAGCTGATGCACGTAGACCACCAGGACCGCGACACCATAGAGCTTGCCGTCGCGCGCGGAAATGCGGCTGCGGATCGCCTCGAGACAGTCCGAGTAACTGTTGGTACCGGCGGGGCTGGGGATCGCAATGTTCATTGCATCAGTTCAGGTAGTAGTCAGCGGGGTCGATTCCGAAAGCACCGGGCTCGAGGCCCGACTCGATCCAGAGCGACGACTGGTCGTCGGCAGTCGCCGTCATCTGGCTGAGGTCGACAACTCGGAATTCTTCCAGCGGTTTCTTGTCCTGGTCCAGGATGATCATAACTTCCGGCCGCAGGCGCCGGATGCGGCTCTGGGCGGTAACCACGGCAACTTCGCCGGTGTTCAGCAGAACCAGCGTACCGGTCGGGAACATGCCAATCGCCTGCGTGAACTGATCGACGACCTCGGCCTGGAATTCGACGCCTGCGAGGGCCCGCAACTCCCGCAGCGCGCCATAGGACGACTGCGTGCTGGCGTAAGGTCGCGACGTGATCATCGCATCATAGGTATCCACGATTCCGGCGATGCGGCCGTATACGGGAATTTCTCCGCCCTTGAGGCCGTTGGGATAGCCCGAGCCGTTGAATCGTTCGTGGTGAAACGAAACCATGTCCAGCACGCGATTGTCCACGCCGCCTGCTTCTTGCAGCAGTTCCACGCCAAACTCGACGTGCTGCCGCATAAACTTCATCTGCGCGGCATCGAGCTTCCCTGGCTTGTTCAGCAACTGCTCGGGAATCTTGGTCTTGCCCACATCGAGCAGCATCGCGCCAAGTGCGACGACGCGCATTGCATCGCGATCGAGTCCGATCTCGCGACCAAGTACGGTGGCCCAGACCGATGAGGCCATGGAGTGCGAATAAATGTAACCACCCTTGCGGCGAATCCGCATCAGGCAGGACATGGCGGCGGGATTGCGCAGCACGCTGTCCACCATGGGCTCGACGGCGATTTCGAGCTTGCGAACATCCAGCTTGCCGCTGTGGCGCAGCTCGCCCATGACGTCCTTGACCGAGCTGTACAAACCCACATGGATGCTGGCCGCCGGCTTGATTTCGCTCTTGAGACCGCGCATGGCCTCAGCCGATTTCTTGTCAGTGTGCGGAATCGGTGGCAGCGGTTCTGCTCCGGCGTCATCATCCTCGGTGCAGGTGTCGATGACCACATGCCGGCAATGGTCACGCAGCGCATTGATCTCTTCCTGATTCCGGATGTGGAATCCCTGGAACAGGAAGGGGGTTTCAAGCCACGGGCGGTCGAGCTCGGACACGTACATGCCGATCTCAACTGCGTCGACGGATACTTTCTGGTACCTGGGCAAAGGTCGGCCTTCCCTGATCTGCAGCCGATACGGGCACAGTGACAAACCGGGCTGGAAACGACCGTGACGGGCGGCCCAAAAAATATGGCAAACGGCCGCCAAACGGGCGGAACCCGGCCAACTTGGGGACATGGACCATATTAGCGCGATCATCGACAACGCTGCTTCAGTCCGCCGGAAGGCCCCGCTCAGCGAATCGGCATTCGGAATCGTAGCGCTCCTGCTCGCTGTCCTGGTCGTGCATGGCGTCTATACGCTCGTCGTGCGACCTCGGGCTGTGACGAGCCTCGCCCAGGCGGCTGCCATGCGCGAGTCGCATGAGCGCCAGACGTCATTGCGCTCGATCGATTCGAGGTCACCCGCAGCGTCCACGAGACGGCCGCAGCGGTCACCGAGGAATGCCAGACGGAGGCCCTGAGCCTGGATACCGACAATTCGATGCTTCGCTTCGTGGTCTGGGGCATCCCGGCGGTCGGCTTCGTCGGCACGGCGCGCGGCATCGGCAATGCCTTGCAGGATGAGCAGAATGCCCTGCTGGGCGATATCTCGGGCGTCACCGTCGGCCTCGGTATCACGTTCAATTCCACGCTGATCGCGCTCACGCTCTGCCTGCTGATGATGTTCCTACTGCACCAGTTGCAGCACGTGCAGGACCGCGTCGTGCTCGACACCAAGAACCTCATTGAAAAGCGGCTGATCGCACGGCTGCGGCTCGGCTGAGACGCAAAAAAAGGCCGGCTCCCGAAGGGGCCGGCCTTCCTATCAGCAGGCGCGTGTCAGCGCGTAACCTTGATTACCACTCGCCGATTGTTGCTGCGGCCTTCCTCGGTCGCATTGGTGTCGATCGGGCTGCCTTCGCCAGCGCCGGTAGCGAATAGCGTTGATGCACCCAGACCTGCGTCGATCAGGTACTGGCGCACAGCATCCGCACGGCGCTGCGACAGTGCCTGATTGTACGCATCTGAACCGCTGCTGTCGGTGTGGCCTTCGATGGCAACATGGGTGCCGGCGACGATGTCGGCCGGCCGGGTCTTCAGGTCCGCAACCAGCCCGTCGAGCAATGCACGAGTCTCGGCGGCCAAGCTGGACTGATCGAAGCCGAACAGCATGCCGCGCAGCGTGATTTCCTTGAAGCAGCCGATTTCGTCGACTACCACGCCCGCGGGCGTCTTCGGGCAACGGTCCTTGTCGTCGGTCACGCCGTCGTGGTCTCCATCACCCGGCGGTGGCGGCGGGGG